>Ga0256827_10000389_pt1 | contig 27173 bp, 29 predicted proteins | sample CV84metaG_FD_185977 | JGI IMG/M metagenome (GOLD analysis project Ga0256827, IMG submission 185977) | Hydrothermal vent microbial communities from East Pacific Rise, Pacific Ocean - CV84 | ecosystem: Environmental > Aquatic > Marine > Hydrothermal vents | place: Pacific Ocean: East Pacific Rise...
TCTTGTTCCCATTTAGTATATAGTTCATCACAAGTTGCAAACTCTCTTGTTTTTGAAAATGATAACCCTAGAGTATTTAACTCTTTTCTCATATAGTCAATATTTGAATATGTCCAATCTTTAGGGTGACGACCATGTTTAATAGCAGCATTTTCAGCAGGCATACCAAAAGCATCCCAACCTATGGGGTGAAGTACATTAAAATCTTGTTTTCTATAGTAGCGTGCAAAAGCATCACCAATTGCATAGTTTCTAACATGTCCCATATGTAGACGACCACTAGGAAAAGGAAACATACTTAAAATATATTTTTTCTTCTGTTCATAAGAGTCTGAAGGTTCAAAAGCTTTTTCTTCATCCCATTTTTTTTGCCATTTAGATTCAATTTCATTTGGATTGTAACTCATCTGTTCTCACTTATTGTTTATTGAGTGAATTATATCTAATATGGTGTTAGATATATCTGTTAGACATGCTATACTTTCAACGATAAAACATGTTATAAAAGATAAAATAAAAAAGGAGTCTCATTGTCTTTAGCATTAGCAAGAAAATACCGTCCAGCAACTTTTGATGACCTCATAGGTCAAGAGTCTGTCTCTCAAACACTATCTTTAGCACTTGATGGCAATAGACTCTCTCATGCTTACCTCTTTTCAGGTCTTAGAGGAAGTGGGAAGACTTCTACAGCTCGAATATTTGCAAAAGCTCTTCTTTGTGAAAATGGAGAAACTTCTCATCCATGTGGAGAGTGTAGTCATTGTAAAATGGCATCTCAAAGTAAGCATATGGATATCATAGAGATGGATGCTGCATCTAATCGTGGTATAGATGATATTAAAGATCTTATAGAACATACTAAGTATAAACCAAGCTCTGCTAGATATAAAATATTTATAATAGATGAAGTTCATATGCTTACAACTCAAGCATTTAATGCTCTTTTAAAAACCCTAGAGGAGCCACCTGATTTTGTAAAGTTTATATTGGCTACAACAGACCCTCTAAAATTACCTGCAACTATTCTTTCAAGAACTCAACATTTTAGATTTAAAAAAATACCTCAAAATTTAGTTTTGAGACATCTTGAACATATTTTAAATTTAGAAAATATAAGTTATGAAGAAGAAGCCTTAAATATTATTGCTCGTTCAGGAGCTGGAAGCCTTAGAGACTCACTAACACTACTTGATCAAGCCATAGTCTACTCAAAAAATCATGTTGATATGGCTACAGTTACAGGAATGTTAGGTATTATAGAGCCAAGCCTTTTAGAAAACCTTCTAAATAGTATTTTAAATAAAAATAAAATAGAAATCTTAGACTTCATAAAAAAAGCTTCTGATTATGAAGCAGAGATGATTCTTGATGAGTTAACTCTATATTTAAAAGAGTTACTTTTAACTCAAAATACTCAATTTACACCAATGATTATAGAGAGATTTTTTAGAGTCATAGCTGAGTCTAAGTCTCTTCTATCACTAGGTAGTGATGGTGAGTTTGTACTAACTTTAACTCTATTTAAAATGATAGAAGCATTAGAGATTAAAGATATAGATATGATGATTCGCTCTTTAGAAAAAGAGTTACAAGGAGTAGATATAACTCCTTGCAAAGAAACAATCACCAATAATAATCCCATAAAACAGATAACAAAAGAGCAAGAAGAAGTTAAAAATATAGATGAAGTAGAAACAAAAACAACTGAAGAGCAGAATGATAGATTAAACTTATCTAAAGTTACTAATCATGAAGAAAAAATAGATAAAGAGACTTCTCAATTTACACAACTTATAAAAAAAATATATGATAGAAGTTATGAGTTAGGAGAGTGTTTTAAGAGAAATATTGAATTTAATAGTTTTATTGACAATAAATTGACTTGGGAATCTACTGCTGATGGTAATGATAAAAAAGAGCTTATAAAGCATTGGGGTATCATATCAATGTTTGTAAAAGAGATATTTGGCTTAGATACAAAAATAGTAAATATAGCTAAAACAAAACCTATAAAACAAAATATAGATATTAATACTGATGAGATAATAGACAAAAAAGTCAACAGTTCTCTACAAATACCAATATCTGATAATCAAAAAACTATAAAAGAGTTAAATAACACTGAAATGAAAAGCTCTTGTGTAGCTCCAGATGCAGGTAACACAGAAGCAGCTAAAGAGAAAGACCCATCAACGCTACTTGATGAACCTATGGTAAAAGAGGCTATTGCACTTTTTGATCCTAAAAAAGTTAGAATAAGAAGAAATATATAGATCTACTCCTCTAGCCAAGCCTCTGTTACTATGGCTGGCTTATCATCATATATTTTAATCTTTTTTGCATCTATACATACACCACTATCATTTAACTCAAAAACTACCATTTGGAGTATAGCTTTACACTTATCTAATACATCAAAATGACCACCCAAACCTGTAAGGAACCTTTTTATTGGTATTTCTGAACACATACCAATAACACCATCTCTACACCCAGTTAAACCAACATCTGCTACAAAACAACATCCATTAACTACTTGTAGATCATCTGTAGCAACATGTGTATGTGTACCTAATATTGCTGAGACATCATCTTTTAACATATGTAGTAGTGCATACTTTTCACTTGTAGCTTCTGCGTGTATGTCTATAATAATATGTTTAACATTCTCTTTTTTTAAATCTTCAACTACTCTTTTGATAGTTGTAAATGGATTATCTACCATAGGCATAGTATAGTGTCCCATAAGATTAATTATGGCTAATTTTTTTCCAAATAACTCTACTTTGTAGATGCCCTCACCTACTGTCTCTTTTGGATAGTTAATAGGTCTTATGAGTGGGTAGGTATCAAAAAGAGTAAGTATCTCTTTTTTATCGAAACTATGATTTCCACCTGTCATCATATCTATACCATAACCCAATAACTCTTCACAATTTTTTTTAGTTAAACCAAAACCATGTGAAGCATTTTCATAGTTTGCTATGGTAAAATCAATGAAGTGTTCTTGTTGAAGTCTTTTAAGGTGTCGCTTAAGTATTAAGCGACCTGGTTTACCTACTATATCACCTATAAATGCTATTTTCATATTTAATATATTTAGAGTCTATACCTACAATTACTTAGACTTACCAGCAAATGGTAAAAGTGCTGAAGCCCAAGTAAGTCCACCACCAAAAGTATCTAAAAGCATAAGTTCACCATTTTGTAATCTTCCTGATTCCCAAATATCATTTATTGCCATAGGAATAGAAGCTGCTGAAGTGTTACCGTATTTACCAACAGTTACAACAACTTGCTCCTCTCTCATCTTTAGAGCATCACCAACTGCTTTTATAATACGATAATTTGCTTGATGAGGAATAAAATGAGGAATACTACTAGCTTCTATCTCATTTTTAGCAAGTATCTCTTTTACATCCTTAGTTAAAGTTTTAACTGCCAATTTAAAAGTCTCATTTCCTTTCATCTGAACAAAGTTAAGACCTTCATCTATGACTCTTTGACTTACAGGATTTATACATCCTGGAGCTGGTGTAACTAAAAAGTCTGCATAAGAACCATCTGCTGATGCATGTACATCTATAAAAGCTTCTTCTTTATTTTCTGTAGCAGAAATAATAGCTGCCCCTGCTCCATCACCAAATAATATACAAGTACTTCTATCGGTATAGTCAACTATTGAAGAGAATTTCTCTGCACCAATTATAAGTATATTTTTTTTCATGCCAGACTCTATAAAAGCTTTAGCAATAGATATTAGGTATACAAAACCACTACAAGCAGCAGATATATCTAATGCTTGCACATTTTTAATACCTAACTTATCTGAGATAATACAAGCTGTTGAAGGCATATTAAAATAGTCTGGTGTTACAGTAGCACATAGTACAAGATCAATATCTTCATTTGTTATATTGGCTCTTTCAATAGCAAGTTTAGCTGCTTTTGCACCCATATCACTTGTATATTCATCCTCTGCTGCTATGTGTCGTTCACTTATACCAGTTCTTTTTACAATCCACTCATCTGTAGTATCTACCATTTTTTCAAGATCTGCGTTACTTAAAATCTTTTGGGGAACATAAGCACCTATAGACTTAAACGAAGCATAAACAGGTTTGATTTGTGACATAGTTATCCTTAACGAAATTATAGATATTTATTCTACCATAACTTTATAAGTAATATTCTAAAAAAGGAGTTTTAGCGTAAGTAATTTTTATATGGTGCGTTTTAAAACGCACCTTTTTAGAGTAAAATATAATTATTTGCTCTGAGACAATAGCTCTTCTATAGTACTATTTACATCAGATTCTACATAACTCATAGCCTGAAATATTGCATTTTTAATAGCTTTTGGAGTAGATGAACCATGAGATATAATAGCACAGCCCTTAAGTCCTAATAGTGGGGCACCACCATATTCATCTTTATCAACTTGTTTTTTCATGTTTACAAAGACTTTTTTCTTCATCATGAAAGCACCTATCTTTGCAGGTAATGATTTACGAATATGTTGTTTCATAAGATCAAAAACAGTTGTTACTACACCCTCTGAAGTTTTAAGTAAAATATTACCTGTAAAACCATCACACACAACAACATTTACTTTACCATTAAAAATATCTTTACCCTCAACATTACCAACAAAGCCTTTTAACTCTTTTAAAAGAGGAAAAGTAGCTTTTGTTAGTTCATTACCTTTACTATCTTCAGAACCATTTGCAAGAAGACCAACTTTAGGTGTTCGAATACCTAAAATTTTCTCTGCATACGCTTCACCCATAGCACCAAACTGAAAAAGATTTTGAGGTTTACAATCAGTCACTGAACCAACATCCAAAACAAGAGTCTTATTTTCTGTTATACTAGGCATAAGAGTTGCAAGACCTGGCTTTGATATACCTGGTAGTCTACCTATTCTTAAAGTAGCTGTTGTCATGGTTGCTCCACTATGTCCAGCAGAAACTACAGCATCAGCCTTAGCATCTCTTACTAACTCTACAGCTTTATAGATTGATGAGTCTTTTCTCTTTAAAGCATCTGTAGCAGAGTCACTCATATCAATAACATCAGAAGCCTCTACAATTTGAACTTTATCTGTATAGAAAGGGGGTAGTAGTGAAAGTATTTCATCTTTTTTACCTACAAGTATAGGTAAGAACTTTTTCTCTTCAAGTGCTTGAACAACACCTTCAATAATAGGTTCGGGACCAAAGTCCCCACCCATTGCATCAATAGCAATTTTTATCATAGCTTACGCTTTTGTTGCTTTATATTCACCAGTTGTCATATTCATATGGTGAGGCATTCTCCATGTTCCATCACTATCTTTAACTGGCATTGGAAGTGTTAATTTATAGTGTGTTCTTCTTTTTGCTGCTCTTGTTTTACTTACTCGTCTCTTAGGTACTGCCATTTTATATCCTTTGTATTATTTTAATATTCAATCTCAAACTCTTCATCATTATTATTACAGTTGTCACAATAATGATAAGAGCCTTTAAGTGCATTAATTTCACTTTTAAGTATGTATGCAATATCTACTACACCATCTAAAAATTCAATTATATCTAAATCATCTTTATCTTCTATAAGTTGATCGCTAATAGTTAATCTTAGAGAATTATCAAAATTATGACTATATGATGTACCACATCTATCACAATCTAACTCAACAATACCATCTAATTTAGCTTCAAGTAGAACTCGATGATAACCACTTTTTTTAAGTGTACCAATTATATGTACACCATCCTCAGTAAATTCAAAAGGTTTATCTGTTGAACCTACTTTATCAAAAACTATTTTCATGAGATATTCTCAAAAATTTACTAGTTTATCTCTCTTTGTGCAAAAAAGAAATCAATCTCAATTTTAGCATTCTCAACTGAGTCTGAACCATGAACAGCATTTGCATCAATACTCTCTGCAAAATCAGCTCTGATTGTACCAGCTTCTGCTTCAGCAGGATTAGTAGCACCCATAAGATCTCTATTTTTAGCCATTGCATTTTCACCTTCAAGTACTGTTACAACAACAGGACCAGAGATCATAAACTCTACTAGTTCACCAAAAAATGGTCTCTCTGCATGAACTGCATAAAATGCTTCAGCATCTGCTTTAGATAGTTGAATCTTTTTAGTAGCTGCAACTCTTAAGTTAGCTGCTTCAAATCTAGCAAGAATTTGCCCTATAACATTTTTCTTTACTGCATCTGGTTTGATTATTGATAGTGTTTGTTCCATTATTATATTCCTGAACGATTATTTTACTCTAAATTATGACAAATCTGTCAAGAGTAGTTTGGGCGTGATTATATCGAAAAGTAAATTAGGTATTGATTAAAAGAAATAAAAATAGACTGCCAAGTGGCAGTCTTTAAAGTAAGGTAAGGATTAATCCTCTACACAAGGCTCACCTTTAGCACCTCTACTCTCTAAAGAAGGCATACCATCTACAACATCGTCCCAAACGATACAACCCTCAGTAGGACAAGCTTCAGCACAAGCTGGTTCATCATGATGATCTACACACTCAACACATTTATCTGCATAAACATAATAAATCTCTTCACCTGTTGGGTTATCATCCTCATCTACGATTGCTTCTACTGGACACTCATCTATACATGCTGCACAGTTGATACATGTATCACTAATTAATACTGCCATTTAATTCTCCTTAAGTTAATTTATACTCAAACTATAGCAAAAAAATTTAAATAAATCTTTAATATTATCAAGATTTATAAACAATTTTTAAAATACGCCCTAATTACTACTAGAGCATATTTAAAAAGATATTGATAATGAATATATTTATTTAATATTTAAATATTTTCTTATCTCTTCTACTCTTGGAGTCTGCTCCCAAGTAAACTCTTTGTCTTCTCTACCAAAGTGTCCATAGGCTGCTGTTTTTCTATATATTGGTCTAAGTAGATCTAACTCATCCATAATACCTTTTGGAGTAAGGTCAAAAAGCTCTTCAACACAAGATATAATTGCATCTTCATCTACATTTGCTGTACCGTGTGTATCTACATATATAGATACTGGTTTAGCAACACCAATAGCATACGCTAACTGTAGTGTTGCTTTTTCACAAGCACCAGCAGCAACAAGGTTTTTAGCTACATACCTTGCAGCATAAGCAGCTGAACGGTCAACTTTAGTAGGATCTTTCCCTGAGAATGCTCCACCACCATGAGGACAAGAACCACCATAAGTATCGACTATAATTTTTCTTCCTGTAAGCCCTGCATCTCCCTGAGGTCCACCTATAACAAAACGACCTGTTGGATTTATGTGGTAGACTATATCATCTGACATTAACTCTGTAGGAATAACAGCTTTTATTACCTCTTCAAGTACAGCTTTTTGCACTTGTTCTAGTGTAACATTATCATGGTGCTGAGTAGATACAACAATTGTATCTATAGATACAGGTTTACCATCTACATATTTCACAGATACTTGTGCTTTACCATCTGGGCGTAAAAATGGGACAGTACCATTTTTACGAACTTCTGCTAATTTAGCAGTAATTTTATGTGCTAATGATATAGGCAGAGGCATAAGCTCTGGTGTCTCCTTACAAGCGTAACCAAACATTAAACCTTGATCACCTGCTCCTATCTCTCCATCAGATTTATCAACACCTTGATTTATATCTGGACTCTGCTCTCCTATACCATTTAATACACCTGCTGATCTATAGTCAAAACCATAACTAGCATCGGTATAACCTATCTCTCTTACCACTGATCTTGCTATCTCTTGCATAGGTGCATAAGCTGTTGTTTTTAGCTCTCCTGCTATAACACAAAAACCATTACTCAGTAGTGTTTCACAAGCCACACGAGCTTGTGGATCTTCGTTGATGATATAGTCAAGTATAGCATCTGAAATTTGATCTGCCATCTTATCAGGATGACCTTCTGTAACTGATTCACTTGTAAAAATGTATTCGTTAGCCATTTTTATTCCTTATAAATATTTGTTCACTGTCACTGAACTTAAAAAAATACCCTTTTTTAAAATAGATACTTTATTAAATCCTAATTATCTAGGTGAAAATTTCAACCTAGACTATTTTTTTTGCTAACTGCTCAGGCAATATTCCTAAACTCTCTTCTACCAATTTTGTGTTACCGTGAGTTATAAACTCATCATCATACTCAAATGAAGTTAAAGATACATCAGAGATATTTGCTTGACTTAAAAACTCTAATATAGCTGAACCTACTCCACCTATTTTTACAGAGTCAGAAAAGACAAACCATTTTTTATATTTTTTACTTAAATTAGTAAGCATATCTTCATCTAAAGGTTTTACAAAACGCAAGTCTAAAATTGCTACATCTTTATCTAAAAGTTTTGCTGTCTGTTCTGCTCTTCCAACACCATTACCATACCCTATGAGTAGCATATTATCACCCTCTTTAAGTAGTACAGATTTTCCAAGTTCAAACTCTGGACTTTTGGTATCGGAAGCTATAAATGCACCTCTTGGGTATCTAAAGGCACAAGGATGAGCATACTCTTTTGCAAAATACATAGCAGACTTCATAGTAGACTCATTGTAAGGAGCAAATATGGTCATATTTGGAATAGCTCTTAAAAATGAAATGTCAAATACACCTTGATGGGTCTCTCCATCTTCTCCCACTATGCCAGCTCTATCTAAAGCAAAAGATACACCTAAGTCCATAAGTGCAATATCGTGAATGACTTGGTCATAACCTCTTTGTAAAAATGTTGAATATATAGTACAAAAAGGTTTAAAACCCTCTTTTGCCAATGGTCCCATAGATGTAACAGCGTGTTGTTCTGCTATGGCTACATCCCAAAACCTTTCAGGGAATTTATTCATAACCTCACTCATACCCGTACCACTAGGCATAGCAGCTGTTACACCAACAACCTTTTCATCTTTTTCTGCCATCTCTACAAGAGTTTTAGAAAATATTTGAGTAGAAGTTTTAACAGATGATTTTTTACTATTTTCACCTGTTTTGAGATCAAAAGAACCAACACCATGCCAATGTTCTTTTGTACCCTCAGCTATCTCATAACCTTTACCTTTTGTTGTTTGAGCATGTATAATAACTGGTTTACCTAAAGATTTAGCAACTTCCATAGTCTCCATAAGTGATTCTATATCATGTCCATCTACTGGTCCTATGTACTCTATGCCTAACTCTTCAAATAAAATTCCAGGTGTTATGAGACGAAAAGACTCTTCAAATCTCTTTGCCATATATGTTGCACTATCGGGTAAATGTTCAAGTATCTTCTCTGTATGCCCTTTCATCTTTTGATAAAAAGGACTAGCCATCTTTTGAGAGAGATATTTACTAACAGCACCAATTGGTTTGGCTATACTCATCTCATTGTCATTAAGTACTATAATAACTGGATACTTTTTATCTCCCAACTCATTAAGTGCTTCATATACCATGCCAGCAGACATACTACCATCACCTATAAAAGCTATTGGTATACGACTCTCACCTTTTAGTTTAATAGCTTTAGCAGCACCAACTGCTAGAGAGATGGAGGTAGAGCTATGCCCTGCTACAAAATAATCATACTCTGACTCACTAGGTTTAGTGTAGCCACAAATTCCATTAAATTGACGAAGAGTATCAAACTCATCCCATCTACCAGTTAAGAGTTTATGTGCATAGGCTTGATGACTTACATCAAATATAAAAGGGTCACTCTTTGCATCAAATACTCTATGCATTGCTACAATTAAATCTGTAGCACCTAAAGTAGAGCTTAAGTGTCCACCATTTTTACTTACAGTTTGTAGTATTTTTTCTCTAATATCTTTTGCTAATGTATTTAACTCTTCTATGCTGTATGATTTTATATCCATTCTAGCTTTACCTCTTTGCCAAATAGGCTTTTATTATCTTCTTTGCAAAATCTATCTGCTCGCTATTGTACTCTAAGTTAAGCTCTTCTGCCAAACTTCTTAACTCTTTTTTACTTACTATTTTTAATAAATTTTTACTCTTTTTTTTTACTATGAAATTATTGAGTACAAAAGGTTCAATATCTACCTTGCTAGACTCTACAACCTTAGCTATATTCAAGCAATAACCTCTACTAAGTGTTTAAATAGTGTATTGTTTTGCTCTTGAGTTCCTATGGTTATGCGTACTGCATTTAACCCATAAGAAGCTAAATCACGGATGATAACTCCTCTTTTAAGAAGCTCATTAGCTACAGTTGATGAGTTTAAATTATCATCAAAAATATAGGTAATAAAATTAGTATAACTCTCTATATACTTAAACTTATTCTCATCTGCAAACTTTTCATATCGTTTTATTTGATCTTGATGTAAGGCTATAGATTTATCTACAAACTCTTCATCTTTACTAGCTTCTATAGCAGATGCTAAAGATAGAGTAGATATGTTAAATGGTGGTCTCATCTTATAGAGTTCATCTATAAGCTCTTTACCTGCTATACCATAACCAACACGCATACCACCCAAACCATAAGCTTTTGAAAATGTTCCTAGATATATAACATTTTCATAACCTATTAAATCATTTGGCTCTACTCTATATTTTTCATCTTTTGCAGCTGCGTACTCCATGTATGCACAGTCAACCACAACAATGGCATTTTTATGCATCTTCTCTACCATCTCTAAGACTTCATCTTTAGTTAGTGCATCACCTGTAGGGTTGTTAGGGGTACAGATGTAAACAATCTTTGGTTTACGCATCTCATAGGCTTCCATAAACTCATCTAACTTATGCTCATAAGATGCTGTTCTAAGTACTTTAGCCCCCATCTGCTTTGCATATATTTCATACATAGCAAAAGTAACTGCTGACATAAGTACTGAACTCTCATCATCTAAAACAGCCCGAGAGATAAACTCTAAAACTTGGTCTGAACCTGCACCTATAATAATGTTTTCATCATTAACACTAAATTTCTTACTAAGTTCATCTTTAAGTTCAAACATAGAGTCATCAGGATACAAATGAGCCTTAGTAGCATTTTGCCTAATAACCTCTGCAACAGCAGGACTAGTACCTATTGGATTCTCATTTGAAGCCAATTTAACTACATCTTTAGCATCTATGCCAAACTCTCTTACAACCAACTCTATTGGCTTACCTGCTTCGTATGTTTTTATATCTCTTAATACTTTATTGAACTTTATCATTTTTTTCTCTCTATTTTTTATACTTGTTATAGATAATTTAACTATATATCATCTGCCTCTTTTACATAAGAACCTAAAATCTTTATATCTCTACCATCTTTATTTAATATATTTTGAATCTTTGGATCTTTACTATGTCCATTAAACTCTATAAAGAAAATAGAATTACCTTCTACTATGTGTGATTTTATCTTAGTTAGGTTAATGTTTTCTCTCTTAAAATCATTTAAAAAATCTACTAAAGAACCTGATGTATTTGGTAGCTTTACTAAAAGAGAAGTTTTATCATCTCCACTCTCTTGGTTTTCAAAGTTACTAACTATAAAAAAACGCGTTTTATTATTTGGATTATCTTCTATATTTTCAAAACGAATTGGTAAGTTATATAGTTTAGCAGCTACACCCGAACAGATGGCTGCACTACCTTTCTCTTTTAACGCTAACTTTGCAGCTTTTGCAGTTGACTCTACAGGAATTTGCTCTATTTCATCAAAAGAGTGATCTGTTAAAAAATTATGACATTGTCCAAAAGCTATATCTTTAGAGTATATCTTTTTTATATCTTCCAAATTATCTGTAGTTGAAGCAAATACATGGTGAACATCTACAACAACCTCTGCTATAATTTTTAAATTATACTCATTTAAACAAGAGATTGTATCTGATACAATTCCATTAGATGAATTCTCTATAGGTATAACTCCAAACTTAGCATTTCCATTAAACACTTCTCTAAAAACACCTTTTATAGTAGATATAGGAAGATATACAGATAATGCACCAAACTTACTCTCTGCAGCTTGATGTGTAAAACTAGCCTTTGGTCCCAAATATGCAATAGCTTCAGGTAATTCAAGATTTCTAGCAACTGCAAACATCTCTAAAAATAGTGCATCTATAGCAGAGTTTGTAAGTTTACCAAAGTTCTGTTTTTTTAGTCTATTGAGTATAGATTGTTCTCTCTCTGGTCTATATATTGGAGAGCCTGTAGTATTTTTAAGTTCACCTACTTTATGTACTAACTCCATTCGTTCATTATATAGTTTAAGAAGTGTATCATCTATGTTGTCTATATCTACTCTTAATTCATCTAAATTCATCTAAACCCCCTACTTTTGCAAATACTCAAGCTCTAGGCGAACTTGATCTTCATAACTCTCTCTTTGTCTTATAAGTCTATCTTTCCCACCTTCTAGTGCAACCTCTGCTGCTTTAGAACGCGTATTGTAATTACTAGCCATTGTAAATCCATAAGCTCCTGCTGATTGAACTACAAGTATATCATTATGCTCAAGAGCTGGGAGTTCTACATCTTTACCAAAGAAATCCCCACTCTCACATACAGGTCCTACCACATCAGCAAGTGTCTTTTCACCATCTTTTCCTAATGCTTCTATTTTATGATAAGCATTATATAGACTAGGTCTTAAAAGGTCATTCATAGCACCATCAACAATTACAAAGCGTTTAGTACCATTATTTTTTTCATAAAGTACTTTTGTAAAGAATGCTCCTGCATTTGCTACCATATATCTACCAGGCTCGCATTGTAAAGTTAAGTCTAAACCTTTTGTTGCCTCAAAAATGGCTTGTGTATATGCCTCAGCTTTTATGGTAACTTCATCATCATAAACAACACCTATCCCACCACCAACATCAAAAAATTTAATATCTATTTTAATGGCTTTTAAAGAACGAACTAAATCAGCAACTATCATACAAGCTTCTCTAATAGGTTCAAGTTTTGTAAGTTGAGAACCTATATGAAAGTGAATACCTACAGGGTTAAGATTTTGTGATTTATTTGCATAAATATACATTCTTTTAGCCATATCAATCTCTACACCAAACTTGTTTTCATGTAATCCTGTAGATATATAAGGGTGAGTTTGAGGGTCAATATTTGGATTTACTCTTACAGATATACGAGCTTCAACACCTAGCTCTTTAGCTACCATCTCCACTCTTTTCATCTCAGCTTCACTCTCTAAATTTATAAGTAAAATATCTTTTTGCAGAGCCTCTCTTATCTCATCATCTCTCTTACCAACACCTGAAAAGATAATTTTATATCTATCTACACCAGCATCTAAAGCTCTTCTAACTTCACCAATGCTAACACAATCAGCCCCAGCACCCAACTTAGCTAAGTGTGCTATGACCGATAGGTTTGAGTTAGCCTTTACTGCATAGTTAATAATAGATTTTTTACCTTTAAATGCATCTTTAAGTGTGTTATATCGGTGAGTAATATAGTCAAAATCATACATATATAGTGGAGTTCCATACTTATTTGCCAATGCTTTATAGTCGATGTTCATAAAAATAGTCCTAATAAAATATTAATTTTATAGTGATTCTACCTAAAAATGACTAAAAAAGAGATGGAAGAGTTTAGTGTAGGCTAAAACCATGCCATATCAAACATCTCTAGGGTCTATTTCCCAAGCCATAATTGATGTCAATATGTCATATATTTTTCTTATAAACCATAATTTTGCTATAATCTCTTACATCAGTTGGCGATTATTTGTGAGTTTCATTGTGAGGAGGTAGGTGGGACAGGGTTAGCCCTTAAAAAGGATGTAACAATGCGACGAACAATCATAATTGTTATAATTCTTCTGTTAATTTTAACAGTAAGATTATATTAAAAACTTGAAGAGAGTTCTCAGCTCTCTTCCTGTCCCAACTGGTGATATTATATCAAATTTATTTAAAAAATCAAAATATTTTACATCATTAACCCACCATACAAAATGTCATATTTTTCTATTATAAACCATAATTTTGCTATAATCTCTTACATCAGTTGGCGATTATTTGTGAGTTTTTATTGTGAGGAGGTAGGTGGGACAGGGTTAGCCCTTAAAAAGGATGTAACAATGAAATACCACATTTTAATTGTTATTCTTTTGCTACTATTACTAGTAACAAAAGCGTATTAAAAAGCTAACAAGAGAGTTACAGCTCTCTTGTTTGTCCCAACTGGTGGTATTGTACCATAAAATCTTAAATAATATCTATTTATAAATCTCTTTTGGATGTGATACTTTAACTCCACCTTATTAAAGTCTAACCACTTAATGAGGCTAAAGCCATCATCTCCGATTAGTTTTGTAAGAGATATAGTTTAAATCTTATTTTCATCACTAAAAAAGATATAAACGGCATAGCTCCAGAGTATGAAGATGGGGGCTAAGGCTGTGATTTCTGGCATTAAAACTCCATTTTGTCCTATTTGATTTAATCCAAACAAAATACCCCATATTATAAATGTTGCACCTAGAGAACCTGCAACGACTATGCCAAAGCTTATCATTCTTGCATGGAATGGGAGTTTGAAGAAGAGTATGAGAGCTAGTGCTAAAGAGAATAGTGGTACGACTATTTTGTTATATATGGCTGCTCTTATTTTATCAGAGTTCATGTTCTGTTTTTCAAAAAGTTTCCAAGTATTAAAAGCATCTATAATGTTAAGTGCTTTACCCTCATATAGAGATGTAATTATTTTAGGTTTATAACCTCTTAGAGTTACTACTCTCTCTTTATGCTCTATACGATACCTTTTTAATTTTCCATCTTCATATATATGCTGTTTTACTATTGCATCTTTTGCTTCCCACTTATCATCACTATAAGATGCAGATGGTGCTTTTAGTGTGTAGCGAACTTGATTACCTTCTACTTTAAATATGGTAATATTTTCCATTCTTTTATATATAGGGTCAAGTTTTTCTATGTAGACAAAAGTATCATTATATTTGAAAAATATATTATTGACATCATAAGCATTTAATTGATTTTCTATGAGTAGTTGAGCTTTCTCTTTAGCATAAGAGAACTCTGTAGTATGTAGGTATATAAAAAAGCCATATACCAAAGTAGCAACTGTAAAAAGTGGTAAGAAAAGTCTTCTTTTATTGTAACCAAATGCGTGAAAAGCACCCATAGTACTATTTTTAACCATGGCTAATTTAGTCATAATAATAGCAAATACAATAGCTAGAGGGTATAATAAACCTAAAGCCTCTTGCCACATAAAAAATATATAAAGTATCTGATAACTACTAGATACATTTAACTTATCTATATGTTGAAAATAGTCTATAACAGCAAAGGAGGCAGATAGTCCAAAAAGAATAGCAAAAAGGTTGATGATGTAATGTTTAGCTATATATCTAAAATATAGTGGAATAAACTTCATACTAATCTTTCTCTAAAAGTTCAATAGATTTTAATGAAAATTTAGACTTAACTTCAATAAGTTCTTCACTCTTTAGTGTTTCACAAGCTTTAGAGACATGTGCTATAAGTCTATTGATAGTTTTATTTTCATCATCTGAAAAATTATGGAGTACATAGTCTGCTACTTGTGACTTGTGTTCAGGTTTTCCTACTCCTACTCTTACTCGTATATACTCTTTTCCTAGAAGTGCATCTATAGATTTTAAGCCATTATGTCCACCATGACCTCCACCTTTTTTAAAACGCACTGCACCAAATGGCAAATCTATGTCATCATGAATAACTATAATATCTTCAAGCTCTATTTTAAAAAAGTTTTTAACTGCTATAAGACTTTTACCAGATAGGTTCATAAATGTAGTGGGTTTTAAAAAAAATGTATTGGCAGAGCGATTTAACTTGCCTTGAAAAGAAGTTTTAGATATATCTCTAGCTCCAGAGTCATCAATAAGTTTATCGATAACTCTAAAGCCAATGTTGTGGCGTGTCTCTTCGTATTGTGTTCCTGGGTTTCCAAGACCTACGAAAAGTTTCATGCTTATTTTGCTTTCATTACACCACAAATAGCAACATTTGCTCTGTCCATAAGCATACAGTTAGCTGGTGCTTCTAAATCTCTTACTAATATAGAATCATCTCTATCAAGATCTTCAACATTTAAGTCAAATTTTGCAGGCATATCTTCAATAGTACCTCTAACTTTTAATCTCTTTTTAGATACTACAAGTACACCTTTATTTTTAAGACCTTTAGGTACACCACTTGTAACAACTGGTACTAAGTAGTTTGTAACTTGACCAGGAACTGCCAATCTTAAGTCTACATGCATTACATCACCATGAACTGGGTGTAGTTGGTACTCTTGAATTACAACTGCTAACTCTTTATCTCCAACTTTTACATCAAATGCTAAGTTCTCTTTATTTCTAACCGCTCTTGCAAAATCACCTCTTTTAAAAGCTGCGTTTATATTTTCTACACCATTTGCATAGATATTTGCGATTAGATAACCATCTCTTTTAAGCTGTTTTGCATTACGCTTACCGATACTCTCTCTAATGATACCTTCTAACATATTTAGTCCTTAATTTTAAAATTAGAAATGGATTATATCTAAACTATTTTAAAGTTTAGTTGTTTTATAAAAGAAGCAAAAGTTAAAAAAATATAAATTTTGATATAATATATTTAAATCATATCATTACAAAGGTTTGCAATGCCCCTAGATTTAAACTCCCAACAGCTTTTCTTTAACCGTGAACTATCGTGGTTACAGTTTAACTCTCGTGTTTTAGCACAAGCACTTGATGAAAAACTACCACCACTTGAAAGATTAAAATTTTTAGCTATTTATGGAACCAACTTAGATGAGTTTTACATGATTCGCGTAGCAGGATTAAAAGCTCTATATAAAGCAAGAGTTCAAGAGACTGGGTTAGACAAACTTACACCAACAGAACAGTTAGAGCAGATACATACCTATTTGCATAAAGAGCATAAAGTATTAGAGTCTTGTTATAAGTCTATTATATCTAGTCTACATACACATGGAGTAAATGTAAAAAAATACAATAGTTTAAGTGAAGAGGAGCAAAAAAAGGTAGAAACAATTTTCTATGAAGAGATCTATCCTATTATTATCCCAATAGCCATAGATGCTACTCATCCATTCCCTCACTTAAATAACCTTAGCTTTGGTTTGGCTATGACACTTAAAGATGACTCTAAAAACATTAAACATGGTCTCATAAGAATACCTAGAATACTACCTCGTTTCATAAAAATTAGCCAAACATTTATACCCATAGAGTCTATTGTCGCACACTTTGCAACCGATCTTTTCCCTGGGTTTAAACAGTTAGCTTCTACTCCTTTTAGAGTTACAAGAAATGCTGATATAGAGATAGAAGAGGAGGAGGCAGATGACTTCTTAGAGATCTTACAAGAGGGACTTCGTTCAAGAAATAAAGGCTCAGTTATAAGACTAGAGCTAATGGAGGGTGCAGATGGAGATCTTATAAAATTTATGCGTTCTCACCTTAATCTTGATGATAATGACATATATGAGTACAAAAGCCTCTCTTTAAATCTTGGAGCTTTATGGCAAATAGTAGGAGATAATGAGCTATCTCATCTTGTTTTACCAACTTTCTCACCAAAAATACTTCCTCCACTAGATAGTGAAAATATTTTTGAAGCCATAGAAAAACAAGATATTTTACTCTTTCACCCTTATGATAGTTTCGATCCAGTTGTAAAATTCATTCACCAAGCAGCTGTTGACCCAGACACTCTCTCCATAAGAATGACCCTATATCGTGCTGGTCCAAAATCACCCATAGTAAAAGCACTCATAGATGCCATAAGAGAGGGAAAACAAGTCATTGTCCTAGTAGAACTAAAAGCAAGATTTGATGAAGAGAACAACCTTAGATGGGCAAGAGCATTAGAAGATGCTGGAGCACATGTAGTTTATGGTATTCCTGGTTTAAAAGTACATGCTAAAATAGCACAAGTACTAAAAAGAAAAGATGGTAAAATAGTAAGCTTTGTACACTTAGCAACAGGAAACTACAACCCTAGTACTGCTAAAATATATACAGATATATCTTATTTTACTGCCAAAGAGGAATTTTCTGAAGATGCAACAAGTTTCTTTCACTTCTTAACAGGTTTTTCAAGAACAACTAAACTAAATACTCTTTACATATCACCAACACAAATTAAGCCAAAATTACTAAAACTAATTGATAAAGAGTCAAAATATGGTAAAGATGGTCATATTATATTAAAGGCAAACTCACTTGTAGACTCTGACATCATAAAAGCACTATACAGAGCTTCACAAAATGGATGTAAAATCGATCTTATTATTCGTGGTATATGTTGTTTAAAACCTAAAATGGAAGGTATTAGTGAAAATATAACTGTCTCATCTATTATAGGTAAATATTTAGAGCATCCTCGTATATATTTCTTTAAAAACGACAAAATAAAATGCTACATCTCTAGTGCAGATCTTATGCCTAGAAATCTCATAAGACGAATAGAACTTATGACTCCTATATTAGAAGATAGATTAAAAAATAAAATAGAGCAAATTTTAATGCTTCAACTCTCTGACAATCAACTAAGATGGGAGTTGCAAGAAGATGGTAATTATGTAAAAGTACCTTTTTTAGGTAAATCTGTTAATAACCATAATATTTTAGAAAATTATACAAATAAAGTTCATAGTAAAATAAAAAAAGAGACACCAGACTACATCAATAGACTAGCAAATAAAATGTTAAAGGATAACTAATGTTACTAAAATTTCAAGAGTGGACACCAGATCTTAAAAAAAATGCATGGGTAGCAGATGGTTCATCTGTCATAGGTAGAGTAAGTATGGGAGAGGACTCAGCTGTATGGTTTGGCTGTGTTGTAAGAGGTGATGTACACTTCATAACTATTGGAGACAGAACCAATATACAAGACTTAAGCATGATACATGTAACTCACCACAAAAAAGCAGACATGAGTGATGGTAACCCAACTCACATAGGTAATGATGTAACTGTAGGTCATAGAGTTATGTTACACGGTTGTATCATAGAAGATGCTTGTCTTATTGGAATGTCTGCTACCATCTTAGATGGAGCTGTTATAGGTAAAGAGTCCATTGTAGGTGCAGGGAGCTTAGTAACCAAAAATAAAAAGTTTCCACCTAGAAGCCTTATTATGGGAAGTCCTGCTAAAGTGGTAAGAGAGTTAAGCGATACAGAGGTAGAAGAGCTTTACGCTTCTGCTAAAAGATATGTTGATTTTAAAAATGAGTACATCTAAAAATGACAAATATAAAAAATTTAGTATCTAAAAGTTTTCAAGACATGCTCTCTCCTAGTGTACTTATATTTGTACTAAAGGTTGGTTTTAGTTCCATACTTTTATGGGTTGTCATACTCACTACTATGTGGGATATCTACTCCAATATCATTGCTCTATACATAAAAAAAGTACCACTTATTGGAACTTGGGAGTGGGTACAGTCTGGTGGTTCATTTTTTATCTCACTCATAGTTGGATATATGCTAATCATTGTTACTATGTCTGCATTTACCTCAATGTTTTCAGAGCCTCTTCTTAGAAAATTAGCAAAGAGACACTACCCAAACATTAAAGCAGAAGGAACACCTAACATAGCAAAGTCACTAATGTTAACGCTAAAAGCAAGTGTTGTCTTTTTTCTTATGTTTCTAGTCTCATTTCCTCTACTTTTCATACCAGTTTTAGGTCAAGTATGGATGTTATGGCTTTGGGGGATTCTCATAAAAGAGCCAACTGCCTATGATGTAAGTTCGCTTTTTACTATAGATGACAATACTTTAGAGCAGAAGAAACAGACATCAGGCATACTAGCTATGTTTGCATCTCTGTTTAACTACATACCTCTTCTAAATATATTTGCACCAGTATTTGCACAAATTTTATTTTTACACTCCATACTTGGGAAAGAGAGTAACTAAAACTACTCTACTGTTCAAACTTTTTGCAGAAGGGACTTTAGTCCCTTAGCTTGATGAGATAGAAGTCTCAACTCCTATATTTTTTAATCTTCTCTCTTTTTTGGAAGATATAGAGAATCTCAGCAGATCATCTGTACTCTTGACATACTCAGGTATAGTCTCTAAGCTCTTTGCCATTACCATATTGGCACATAGTGCATCTGATAAAGCTCTATGATGAGTTGCTGTCTCCATGTTTAGAGACTCTATAAGATAGGCTAAACCATACCGTTCACTCTCAAAAGTTCTTCTTGCTAAATCTATGCTACACAATTTAGGATTACCTATACCCCCTAAACCAAATCTATCAAATGAAGCATTTAAGAAACCGTAATCAAAATTTGCATTATGAGCTACAAATATGGCATCTTCCATAAAATATCTAAGTCCCATTAGTGCTTCAGCTCTACTTGGTGCATCTATAAGATCTTTTGGTTCTATACCTGTAATTTTTGTTATATACTCTGGTAGAAACGCACACTCTACAAAAGTCTCATACTGATCTATGATTTTACCATTTTGCACCATTATAGCCCCTATCTCTATGACTTGGGAAGTAATAGGTTTAGAGCCATTTGTCTCTATGTCTATAACACAATACTTCTGCTCCTCATAAGGAGTAAAATAAGTTTTCAATATATAGTTATTATTTTTAAACTCTATGGGGTAACCAGATGCTTGTAGAAGTATAAATATGGTATCACTATCTTCAAGTAGTGTTGTGTACTTTATGGCTATATCTTTATACTGATTTTCATTTAAAATACCTCTATTTTGACGAAAGGCTACAGTTAACTCTTCAAAAACTTTTTGCATTGCTTATGAAACTCTCCACTTTTTGTGGGTCTTTTTTACCCTTTGATAACTCAACACCAGATGAGATGTCAACTGCATAAAATCCATACTTTTTAAGCTCTTTTACATTTTGTGAATTAAGTCCACCTGCAAGAGTAATTTTAGAGCAATCAACACCATCAAACCACTCTAAATTTAAGCGTTTACCAACTCCACCATAAGCTTCACAATAAGCATCTACTAACCTATGAGTATTTGAAAACTTCTCTACATCTTTTGCTTGTTTAGCTCTTACTACAGGTAGTGTCTTTATCTCTATACTACTTAAAAACTCTTCACTAACCTCAAAGTGTATTTGAGCTAGTGACATCCCAGAGACTCTACATACCTCTTCTATTTGTTTAGAGTCTTCATTTACAAAAAGCCCTACTCTCTCAACAAATGGAGGTAGATTATCTACTATTTTCTTTGCATCTTTTGGGTCAATGTAGCGAGGTGACTTCTCATAAAAAACAAAACCCAAAGCATCTGCTCCACACTCAACGGCATTTAATGCATCTTCAAGATTTGTTATACCACAAATTTTAACTCTCATTTTATGTTATTCCTTCTAGTAGTCATATAATTTGTGAATAATTCCATAATTATCTAAATTAAAAATATTATAACATTTTAAAAATAAATGCAGAATTATGTAAGGGTTTGTATTTGAAGTTTTAAAATTAAGAATCCCCAATACCTATAAGGTATTGGAATTTAGTATAGTTTTTATATTTTAGAAAGAGAAACCAAGACCTACATAAGCGTAGTCACTTGTCATATCTGTTTGAACAACAGATGCAAGATTTACAGTAAAGAGACCACCTAAGTCTATATCCATATCATCAATTTCCCAATGTTTATAGGCATAACCTGCATTAATGTAAAAATTCGAACTACTTCCCATTGTACCCATTGGGTAAAATTTCAAACCAATATCAAAAGCACTATATGTACCTGTTACATCAAATGCACTTGCTATTATTTCATTTTCTAATGTACCTGTTTGACCTGCATAAGTACCTGTACCATATACAGAAAAGTTTTCTGTAAAGTTATATGCTGCTTGAACAGCTACACCATATTTGTAAGTCTCAACATCTGTACTTGTATCTTCTAATGAAGTTTTTATAAAATCATAAGACTCTAAGTAGTTATGCATCTCCATAAATGGTGTAGATATACCTGTCATTAAACCAATACCAAAGTATCCATTTTCATTATTTACAAGATCATATCCAATACCTATATCTAAATCTACACCACTAACTTCAAAACTACTAGGAAATGGTCCCATACCATAAGGAATAGGAAGTATAGTAACAGCATCATCCATTAAATCTGTCATCTGATCTAATCTATCTGAGCTATGAATATCTACATTACCAAAAAAATACCATGAAGAGCCTCCAAAATTTGCATGATGCTCTGTAACACTTATAATTTGATCATCAAGAGTTACCGATTGCTCTGCAAAACCTGCAAAACTTGCACTCCACTCAAAATCACCTTTACCATATCGTATATCTAACGCATTAGCACTACTAACTAACAGAGCTAAAGGCAATATATATTTTTTCATCATAAACAATCCTTTTAATAAGTTTTTATTATCATAATTATACATTATGAACATTTAATTAAGCTTGGTTAGCTTTTTAGTTATAAAGTTTTTATTTAGGCAAATCATTTACAAAAAACAACTCTTTTGTATTACAATCTTTACATACCTTATAAAACTTTTCTTTCTCTTTTGTTAACCTAGGTTTACACGAACTTTTTCTACAAGATAAAGATATATTGCTATTTCCATTACAGTCTTGACATTTATAGTAGTAACCATATTTTCCATAAGCTATTTGAACATTAGTACTTTTACACTTTTTACAACTGCCTTTATTGATGGTTTTAACTGTAGGCACTACTGGAGTCTCTTCTTTAACTATCTTAACTTCTTTTTTAACAGCCTCTTTACTCTTAGCAAATGGGCAATGCTCAGATACTAGTAGGTCAGATAACTTTTTAAGACTATCTTGATGAAATTGATTTGGAATATTTATACTTAATATTTTTGAAAACTGTTTAGTGTATCGGTCAATAATATTGTTAACTCTCTCTGTAATAGTATCTGCCTTACATATTTCATCTAACTCAATATCTTCTCTTTCAATAATACCACTATCAGATATAGCAACTAAAACATCATAACCAAATTTCTCAATAGAAGTAGATAAATATTTATTTACTAAATTATCTCTATATATTTCACTAGAATCTTTTTGCATTAAATACTTTTTTAAAAAATCAGCTTGTCTTTTTGCTTGTTGAATAGGAGATGGCATACCTGATTCTTTATCATTGTAAATACGCTTCCACTCTCCATATTTATTAACACATACTTTAGTAGTAACACTTTTTGACTCTACTATAATAAATCCAAATCTATGAATGATAAGATGATCTATTTGTGCATAGTCATCTTCCATCTTTAAGCGTAAATCATTAATAACATAAATATTATCTTCCGTTTGATAAGCTCTTTGTAGATAGAAACACATATCTTTTTCAGCTTTAATACCACTTTGCTCATATTTGTTACTTATTATTTTATCATCAGTATTCTTCAATATCATAATATTTTACACTCCATATTTACTTTTTTACACTTACTATTATTTTGCTATAATATTACTATTAAATAACTTACTTTTTAAACAAATACCTACTTATGCAACCCTATTGCTTCTTTAACTCCTAATAGACTATCTGTAAACCAATCTACTACTAAACTAAATATTTTTCATCTCTACTACTTTATCTTTAAGCTTTGGTAAATAGACTCTAATAATATCTTCAACTACTACCATATTGACACCATCATAATCATGAGCTATAAAGTTGCGTACATTGTATGCACCTTTTGTATCATCCAATAGGCTATATTTTTCAAGATACTCTTTATCGATCTTATTTAAACTTTCACCTATTTGTAGAAGTCCCATCATTATTGCCATTTTACCCTCATAATCATTAAGAGCATTTACTATGCCATTATGGCGTTTTATAATTTTTTCTATATTAGTTACCATCTCCAATATAAAATCTACTTTTACCACTACTGATATTTTAGACATTTACTAATTCACCTAGTATATACTTCTCTCCTGTACGGCTAAGTGAACTTTTATCTACAAAATCTACATTTTTAGCAAACTCTTTTACTAAAAAGTCTTTAATATCTTTTATTTTACTAAATGCTCCAAAACCCCCATTTATTTTAGTAAATTTATGTGGGTCTTTAAGGGTGTATAGTATATCTATATCACTACTATCAGTATAGTCTCCTCTAGCATAAGAGCCAAAAATGCCATTTATCATAAAACCCTCTTTTTCAAGTTTAGGCTTTAATAAAGTTAGTTTATTTATTATCTCTTGTTTTGTCATCTTTAGACTCCTATTTCTTACTAATACATCCTCTACTTAAGCAACCCTATTGCTTCTTTAACTCCTAGTGGGTGTTTGTATACGAATGAACCTGCTACTACTACATCTACTCCTGCTTCTTCTAACTCTTTTACATTTTTGTCATTTACTCCACCATCTACTTCTATGAGACATTTTGTATTTTTTTGCTCTATGAGTGTTTTTAATCTTTTTGCTTTCTCTACTACTGATGGTATAAATTTTTGTCCACCAAAACCTGGGTTAACTGACATAAGTAGAACCATATCTACATCTTCTAGTAGAAACTCTATGGCTTCTGGTGGTGTGTGTGGGTTTAAGACTATGGCTGGTTTTATACCTAAAGAACGGATTTTCTGTACTAGTCTATGTGGGTGTTTCTCCTCCTCTATGTGAAAAGAGATGTACTCAGGGTTAAGAGGTGCGAAAAGGTCAACAAAAAAGCTGTTGTTCTCTACCATTAAGTGAATATCTAGTGGTTTTGTAGCTACTTTTGCTACAGCTTCTACTACTACTGGTCCTATGGTAAGGTTTGGTACAAAGTGACCATCCATTACATCTACATGTACTAAATCACATCCACCATCACAAATGGCTTTAACATCGTAAGCCAAATTCCCAAAATCTGCCGATAAAATACTTGGTGCTATTTGCATAAAAGAGTCCTATTTTTAATTGAATTATATCATAGTGACAATAAGCTACGGATAAAGTAAAATATATAATATAATTAAGCATAAATTACAGACAATTTGAATATAATCGCACAAATTTTTCACGCTATTATTAGCGTAACTTCAATTAAGGAAATAACAATGGCAAGAAAATGCGAAGTATCTGGTAAAGGTCCACTAGTAGGAAACAATGTTTCTCATGCAAAAAACAGAACAAAGAGAAGACAACTTCCAAACCTTAGATCTGTTAAAGTAAAACAAGAAGATGGAACAACAAGAAGAATTAAAGTTGCTGCTTCTACTCTTAGAACTATGAAAAAACAAGCTGCTAAAGCTGCTGAAGCTACTAACGAGTAGTTAACCCCTCTAAGTCAATAATTTTATTGGCTTAGTTAAATCGTCTTTAAGGCGTTTATTTAAATGAGTCTTACTCAAAAAATAAAAAAGTTTCTCGGTTGGAGAAACTCCCCAAAACCACATATAACACTAAATGATGAATATTACGGTCATTTAGCAAACTTTAGACTCCCTTTTGTACTTACTGTTCTCATAATGCTTCTAGGATCACTAGGATATATGATAATAGATGACTTTCCTCTCATGGATGCCATTTATCAAACAGGTATAACATTTACTACTGTTGGTTTTGGTGAAATAAGACCTATCTCAGATGCAGGTAGAATTTTTACAATTTCACTTATTATTTTTGGATTTATTGTTTTCTCTATAGCAGTTGGTATTATTGCTGAAGTAGTAAAAAAGGGTGAATTTCAAAAAACAGCTAAGGAGCGTAAAATGCTTTACGAAATAGCAAAACTAAAAAACCATTTTGTTGTCTGCTACCATAATGACTTTACTGTTCAAGTTACAAAACAGTTGCGTGAGAGTCACATACCTTTTGTTGTTGTAGACCCAAGAGAAGATCTTGAAGAGATAGCTAAAAAATATAAATACCCATATTTTGTCATAGCTGAAGCTCACACAGAAGTAGGTATATTGAAGTCTCATCTCTCATCTGCTAAAGGTGTCATTACTCTAGCTGATAATGTAGCAGACAACATTGCAACCATAGCTTCTGCAAGACTTTATGAAAATGAAATAAGGCGTATAAAAAAGTTTTTAGTTATTGCAAATGCAAAGAGTTTTGAAGATGAACAAAAACTTCTAAAGTTAGGTGCAAATAAGGTAGTAACTGCTACAAAACTTATGGCACAGCGAATAAATGCTATGGCAGCAAGACCTGACATGGAAAACCTACTTCAAGAGTTTCTATATAAAAAAGATACTCCACTAGATATGGAAGAGGTTAAAGTAAGTAAAACATCTTGGCTAACACTAAAAAAAATAAAAGAGGCTCATCTTAGAGAAATTGCTAATGTAAACATCATAGGTATTCGACAAAAAGATGATAAATTTATACCTATGCCAAAAGGTGACACTATTGTAATGCCAGAGGCTAAATTACTATTTATAGGTACAGAAAAAGGTATTAGAAGAGCTAAACATATTGTTGGTCGTATTAAAAAACCAGAGGAGTTAAAATTTGTTTAATATTAAAAAGTTAGAAAACGGTTTAGAGAGTGTTCAAGGTTTTTTCTGTAATGCCACAAATGTAGGTATGAGAACAAACCCTGCAAACTCTGGAGTATCGGATGTAGATGGTGATGTAGCATTCATACGCTCTGATGTACCTTGTGATATATCAGCACGCTTTACAAGTAATAAATTTCAAGCTGCCCCAATAGTTCACTTTAAAAAGTATCCTAAAGACTTTAAAACAGATTTTGTACTCATAAATGCAAAAAATGCCAACGCTATGACAGGTGAAAAAGGAGTTGAAGACATTGAGACTATAATGTCTAAACTTAGCTCTAAGTTAAATGTACTAAACCCTATTATGAGTTCTACTGGTGTCATAGGCTATCGTCTACCACTAGAAAAAATTACATCTGCATTTAATAGCTTTGATTTTTCATCAAAAAACTCTCATAAAACAGCAAGAGCCATAATGACAACAGACTCATTTAAAAAAGAGTTAGCTTATGAAGTTAAGTTAGAAGATGGATCTAGCTTTAATATAGCAGGCATCTGTAAGGGTGCTGGTATGATTAACCCTGCTATGGCTACTATGTTATGTTTCATTACTACAGACGCTAACATTCCAAAACTAGACATGGAAGAGTTACTTGCAGATGCAACAGAA
>Ga0256827_10000390_pt1 | contig 27165 bp, 26 predicted proteins | sample CV84metaG_FD_185977 | JGI IMG/M metagenome (GOLD analysis project Ga0256827, IMG submission 185977) | Hydrothermal vent microbial communities from East Pacific Rise, Pacific Ocean - CV84 | ecosystem: Environmental > Aquatic > Marine > Hydrothermal vents | place: Pacific Ocean: East Pacific Rise...
AACAACTTAGATGTTGAAAATGTTAAATGTAAAGACAGTACTGACTGTCCTAATGATTATGTTTGTATTAATAATAATTATTGTGATTTTTGTCCAGAAGGTTCAAAAAAAGAAGGAGATAAATGTGTATGTGCTTTAGGAACAAAATATGACAACCAAAAAAATAGCTGTATATTATGTGAAGATGTAGAAATCTGTGATGGTATTGATAATGATTGTGATGGAAATATTGACGAAGATTTAATTCCTGATTCTGCCGATAAAACAGAAGGCGTATGCAGTAACCAAAAGAAGGTTTGTGATGGAGTAAATGGCTGGCAAGAACCAGATTATACTAAGATAAATAAATATGAAGAAACAGAGTCTTTATGTGATGGTCTTGATAACGACTGTGATGGAGATATTGATGAAAACAATCCAGATAACGATAATGATAAAATAGCTGATTGTATTGACAATGATGATGATGATGATGGAGTACCTGACTTTGATGAAGATGGTACAACTCCACTAGATAATTGCAGATTTATCAAAAATCCAGATCAAGCAGATTCAGATAACGATGGTATAGGTGATGTATGTGATGAAGATATTGATAATGATGGTATATGTAATGGTGATACAGATGTTGATGATGGTGTAACAACTTGTACTGCTGGTCCTGATAATTGTATCTATACTGCAAATTCAAACCAAGCTGATGAAGATCGTGATGGAGCAGGTGATGCATGTGATGGAGACCTAGATGGAGATACCATTCCTGATGATACTGACAATTGTATTCTTATTCCAAATACAAACCAAGTAAATCATGATGATGATGAACTTGGTGATGCTTGTGACGACGATGATGACAACGATGGTATAAATGATGATATTGATAACTGCCAGTTTGTTAAAAATGGAGCTGCAGAAGTAAATTCACAATTAGATACAGATAATGATGGTTATGGTAATGTTTGTGATGATGATGATGATGATGATGGAGTAGTTGACTTTGATGTAGATGGTATAACCCCTGTTGATAATTGCCAATTTATTGCAAATACAGACCAAGCAGATGTTGATAGTGATGGTATGGGTGATGTATGTGATGAAGATATTGATAATGATGGAATATGTAATGGTGATACAGATATCGATGATGGTGTAACAACTTGTACTGCTGGTCCTGATAACTGTGTTTATACTGCAAATTCAGACCAGGCTGACACTGACACTGATGGAGCTGGTGATGCATGTGATGGAGATCAGGATGGTGATACTGTTTTAGATGATACTGATAACTGTATTCTTATTCCAAATGAAGACCAGTTAAATCATGATGATGATGAATTTGGTGATGCCTGTGATAATGACGATGATAATGATGGTATAAATGATGACTTGGATAACTGCCAGTTTGTTAAAAATGGAGCAGCAGAAGGGAATTCACAATTAGATACAGATAATGATGGTTATGGTAATGCTTGTGATGAATGTAATGATAACCCAAATAAACATGAAGAAGGAACCTGTGGTTGTGAAGTACCAGAAACAGATACCGATGAAGATGGTGTTGCTGATTGTATTGATAACTGTATGTTTGTTGCAAATCCAAATCAGATTAATGGAGATGGTGATGATTACGGTGAAGCATGTGATTGTGATGATAGTGATGGTACAAAATATTGCCCTGAACTATGTGACGGAACTGACAATAATGGTAACAATATAATTGATGAAGGTGCTTGCAACAATAACTGTCAACTTGAGCAACATGATGGAAAAGCATATTTATTTTGTAATGAAGAATTAAACTGGCTTGATGCAAAAGCAAAATGTAACTCTATCGGGTATAGCTTACTACAAATAAAAAATGAAGCTGAAAGAGATTGGGTTAAAACAATTCTTGCTGACAAAGAGGACAGATATTTTATTGCACTTAATGATATTAAGGATGAAGGAACTTGGAAGTGGGCTGATGAAAGTGACTCATATTCTGGTTTCATAGACTGGAATGATGGAGGCGAACCTAATGGCCATGAAACAGAAAACTGTGTAAGTATTTATTCTGGAGATAGACCTGATGCCTTTGGTAAATATAATGATGATAAATGTTCAAGTAAGAGACATTATATATGTGAAACCAATCCTGTTCATGTTTATAAGTCTTGTAAAAAGATTATTGATGCTGATAAATCATATGGGGATGGAAATTATTTTCTTAAAATTGACAAAGACGGAGAATTAATTCCAATCACAGCCTATTGTGATATGACAACAGATGATGGAGGGTATACATTTTATCCTATTACAAATGGTATATCTACCAAAAAAAGTGATGCTCATAATAGTTGCAAAGCTCTTGGAATGAATATAGTTGTTCCAAGGACAAAAGCACATTTTCATGCAATGTACAACAAGTATAAAGTTGGTGGCTCAGATGGAAATACTGTTAACTATTTTGAAGTAGTTCCAGGCATAACTAAAAATTTTGATGGAAACTCCAATGAAACATATACTCTTCAAGGTATTCCTCATATTTATAGTTATCAGGACTGTGCAATGAATTCAGATTCACTTGATAAGCAAGACCCTAATAATAGTGACGGACTATCTGTTTGTGCAACAGACTGGGGTGATTTTCATAAATCTAATAATGAACTTCATGCATCTGATGATAAATGGTGGATTAGTGATATTAAATATACTGAACCAAGTGGTGATTATGAAAGTTATTCATGGTTAGAGTTTAGTGGACTCGATAATAATGGCAATATAAAATTTAATGATGTTAATGGCAGTGACATTCCATCAATAATAAATTATATTTGTTCTCCAAATGATAAAGAATAACAGTATCTAATACCTTGTTTATATGGAAATAATTAATCAAAATAATTTACTAAAAGAACTCAATAGCCTAATAGTAAAAAACAATAAATGTAATCATCATAAATATTTTAAGTGGGAAAACTTTAATATTGAACTTCTTCCTGACTTAGTTTATAGAGGTATAATTTCACAAAAAGAAAACAATAAAAATAATTTACGAATAACATTACCTGATTATCCGTATTACTCATATAATATTGATAACCAAGAGGATTCTCCAATTATTTTATCTGATTTTCCTTATTACTCATGTAAAATTTATCAATGTAAAAAATGTAACAATCTTTTTTTTAATTATTTTGAAAAAAGTACTCAGGAAGATAAATATAGAATTATAAAAAAAGAACTAATTGATATTGAAAGTATTGAACCTACTCAAGACTGCCTGATACTATCAAAATACTATAAATATACTCTGCATAAAAAAAAGGATATGACTTATGAATTAGCCGTTTGTAAACCAATTTCAACAGGAATGGATGTTGTTCATACTTTAACAAAAGAAGAATTTGAAATTTTCAAATTAAATGGAATTAAAGGCTTGAAATCCCGCATGGATGATATGAATGAGAATTATAAAAACTACGAAATTAATTATTGGAGATAAATTGCCTAAAAAGGATTGTAAAGATGTAATATGGTCTTATAATAAAGAAAAAAATAGTCCTAATACATGGAAAAGTCTTTGTTCTGAATTTTCTGATTGTGGAGGAAAATATCAATCACCTATTAATATTATTATAAAAAAACTAGTTTTAAATAGTAAGTTATCTCCAATAAAGCTAAAATATGAAAATTCAGTCATTAATAATATTATAAAAAATAATAATATCCTAAGATTTAATATTATTGGTAATAATATATTAACTTTAGGTAAAAAAGATTATAAACTCATACAATTCCACTATCACTCTCCAAGCGAACATACTATTGATAATGAAAAGTTTCCCTTGGAAATTCATTTTGTTCACAAATATTCAGATTCTGATTTTGTGGTTTTAGGCATAATATTCATTGAAGGAAAGGAAAATATATTCTTTAATAAATATTTGAGTGATTTTCCAATAACAAATGGAGAGTATAAATTAAAAAATAGAATAAATTTACAAAAACTTATACCAGAAAATAAAAGCTATTACCACTATACAGGCTCATTAACAACACCACCATGTAGTGAAATTGTAAGCTGGTATTTACTAAAAGAACCTATGGAGGCTTCAAAAAAACAACTTAATAAAATTTCAAAAATACTTAATAAAAATAATAGACCGATTCAGGCTCTTAACAACCGAAGAGTAAAACTATATGAAGAATAATATGATTTACTTTAAATCCCCTGAAATCTTAAAAATGCACTCAGGCCATATATCCATAGAGTTAACAGAATCAGGAACCTGGGAAAGTTTTCCAAAATTTGCAGAAGAATATGCTAATCAAATTGGAGCGATTTTAATAGAAGAACTTGTTGCTCCTGATATTCGTATTTGGGATATTGAAATTAATGGTATTCAATTAAAACTAGCCTATGATAATTTTCCTAATTGTATTTCATTAGAGTCTGACTCTGATGAAGGAGATGCTTTATTATTGGAGTTATTTAAAAAGATAGCTTATGAAAGTATTTATGATGGTATATAATAAGATATATAAGATATTAATCAAAAAAGATACTGTATTTATATATTCCAACAGCAGTAAGAACCAAACCAACAATAAAATAAAAAGCTCTCGTGCCTTTTTCTCCTAAAATATTTACAAGAAATCCATCATTTACTATTTTAATATTCATTATTGCAGAAAGAAAAATAATTATACCAATGGGAATAAGCATTGCTCCTTTAGATTCTTTATAGCTTAGGCCTTTTTTCTGTAAGAGTTCAGCTGTTACAAAAGAGAATAAAACAATACCAACAAAAGCTTTAATATTCATATCCCTCCTTAATAAAACAAACATTATTCTACTACTTTAATTAATGAAAATCAATTTTTTAGCTCTGATATTCGCTATCTATACAAATAAATTAAAAGTAAAAATTTATTCTTCACTCTTTTTGTGATTTGACTTACTTAACAAAAAGGGGTAATCTTTAATCTGTGAATATAATTATATTTATAGGAGGATAACTATGTTTATAGAATCAAAAAAAAAATTATTAGTTTCTTTTTAACATTAGCTTTGGTATTCGCTTTTACATCATGTAATAATAAAAAATTTGATTATAAAAAACATCATTTAGAACATCATCAAAAACATATAGAACTTATTATTAATATGAATAAGTTGATAGATAAGTCATTTAAAAACACTCTAAATTTACTTAAAAACAAAGCAAGTAATGTTGATATATTATCACAGTGGAGAATAACTTTAGGGCTTTATAATAAACTAAATGATAAAAGCGAAACTTATATAGATGATGCCATAGAAAATAAATCAACTTCTTCTTCTATAAAAAAAATGAGTAAATCAGGAAAAGCATATTCATTAATTGTTGCAAGCAAAACAGATATTAAAATAGCAATAAGAGATAAAAACTATGATTTGTCTATAAAGAAAATTTCTATTTTAAATGATAAAATAAAGAAATCAAATGAAGAATTACTAAAGGCAACTAAAGAATACCAAAAACAGATAGAAAAGTTTGATTTTTAAACGGGGTTGAAGCTTCCTAATCCCTAGGATATTCATCATGACAATAATCAACTCCATTAATTACCCCTAAAGAGCAACAACCATTTTCAATCCCTAGGTTTTTTAAGCCACTGTCAAAAGCCCAGTAATGCTTATAGCTTCCCTCTATTAAGATAGTAAAAGTATCAATTAAGTCCTGAGCTCCTTTTGATATTTCTAGGTATTTATCAAGGTCATCAATATCAGTAACTTCAACCATACAACCAACTTCAAGAGCATCTTGTAAAGAATTTATTCCTTTATCATATAATATATTATATAAATCCTGTATTTTTGCTATTTTATACTCTCCAATAGGCATGGATTCCAGTATTTCCTCACTATAACCATTTTCATAATCAGTTGCATTTGTTATATCTAAATTATATTTCTCCACTAAATCCTGCACTAATCCAATATGCTTGGTTTCAGACCTATTTGCTATATTTGAAAGCTGATTACTCGGAGTATTAGCATCAAGGGTAACATATATATCATAAGCAAGTTTTTCTTCATGCCACATATAAGAAAGAGCATATTTTTGTTCTTCTGTTAAATCACTATAGCCACTGTCTACATTGTTATTTTCACTACTTCCACATGAAATAAGCAAAAAAGTTGTGAGTACTAATACTATGCTTCTTGTTATAAGATTATAAAATTTCATATTTCCTCCTAAGAATAAGTTAACACTTTATTACAAAGCATAATATTTTCCACTTTTATTATAGGATTTAAAGGGATTCCTCAATACTATGGTTGCAAGTTTTCTTTACACTGCCAGCACTCACCTACCCTTAATACATTGATTTACCTAACTAAACTCATCAGTGCAATAATTATTGATTGTAAAGAATTATTGCTATTATTAAGACTAAAGTAAGGATAGCTCTAAATACCTTGATAAATCCCCCTAAATATATTATAAATAAGCTCGTTTTTTTGGAGTAAGGTATGGATTTGAAAAATTACAGTTATGACCCAAAAGCCATTGAAGATAAATGGTATGAATTTTGGTTAGAAAAAGGTTATTTTAAAGCAGATGAAAACAGTGAAAAAGAACCCTTTTCAATAGTCATTCCTCCTCCAAATGTTACTGGAGTTTTGCATATGGGGCATGCACTTACTATCTCTATTCAGGATATAATGATTAGACATAGAAAGATGAGCGGTTTTGAAACTATGTGGCTTCCGGGAACAGATCATGCAGGTATTGCAACTCAAATGATGGTTGAAAAAAATATTAAAAAAGAACTTGGACTTAGTCGCCATGATTTAGGAAGAGAAAAGTTTTTAGAAAAGGTTTGGGAGTGGAAAAAAGACCATGGTGACAGAATTACAAATCAACTTAAAAAACTTGGTGCTGCATTAGACTGGGACAGAGAAAGATTTACTATGGACGAAGGCTTAAATACTGCAGTTAAAGAAGTTTTTGTTCAACTATATAATGAAGGTTTAATACATAAAGCAAACAGATTGATTAACTGGGATCCGGTTTCATTTACTGCTCTTTCTGATTTAGAAGTTGACCATAAAGAACTTCCAGGACACTTATGGCATATAAAATATCCTGTTAGTAACAGTGATATTGTGCTTACAGTTGCTACAACAAGACCTGAAACTATGTTTGGTGATACAGGAGTTGCTGTACACCCAGAAGATGAAAGATATAAGCATTTAATTGGTAAGAAAGTAATGCTTCCATTGGTAAATAAAGAAATCCCTATAGTTGGTGATAGCGAGCTTGTTGATATTGAATTTGGAACAGGAGTTGTAAAACTTACACCTGCACATGATTTTAATGATTTTGCAGCAGGAAAACGCCATAATTTAGAAGAAATATCAATTTTAGATACTCAATGTAAATTAAACGAAAATGTCCCTGCAAAATATCAGGGTATGGATGTTGAAACTGCAAGAAATGCAGTTGTTGAAGAACTTGATGCTTTGGGATTATTGATAAAAGTTGAAGAACATCCTCATAAAGTTGGTCATAGCCAAAGAACGGGTGCTGTTGTTGAGCCAATGTTAAGTGAGCAGTGGTTTGTTAAAATAGAAAGTTTAGCAAAGCCTGCAATAGAAGCAGTTGAAAGTGGTAAAACAAAAATTTATCCTAAACACTGGGAAAAGACATATTTTAACTGGATGTATAATATTCAGGATTGGTGTATTAGTCGTCAATTATGGTGGGGACATCAAATTCCTGCATTTTACTGTGATGATTGTGAACACATGGAAGTAAGTAAAAATAATGTTACAAAGTGTTCTAAGTGTGGCTCAACTAATATCAGGCAGGATGAAGATGTTTTAGATACATGGTTTTCAAGTGGTTTATGGCCGTTTTCTACTATGGGCTGGCCAGAAAATACTGATACTTTAAAGAAATTCTATCCAACTTCAGTTATGGAAACAGGAAGTGATATTATTTTCTTCTGGGTTGCAAGAATGATGATGATGGGTATTAAATTTATGGGCGAAGTTCCATTTAAAGATATTTATCTTCATGCAATGGTAAGAGATAAAAAAGGCGTTAAAATGTCTAAAACAAAAGGAAATGTTATAGACCCTCTTACTGTTATAGACGAATATGGTACAGATGCTTTAAGGTTTACACTATTAATGCTAACTCAGCAAGGCCGTGATATTAAACTTGATGTTACAAGAATTGAAGGGTATAAAAACTTTATTAACAAGATTTTTAATGCAAGTAAATTTGCGATGATGCAATTTGAGGATTTTACTCCATCTAATTATGATAAATTGAATAAATTATCCATTTCTCTTGCAGATAAATGGATATTAACAAGATTAAACGAAGTAACAAAATCAGTTGATAAACATATTTATGATTACAATTTTTCCAATGCAGCAAGTGAATTATATCAGTTTATATGGCATGAATTCTGTGACTGGTATTTAGAGCTAATTAAAACTACCCTCTATGATAAATCTGTTAGTGAAGAAGAAAAAACAGCGACAAAAGAAGTTTTATACTATACTTTAATTAATATACTAAAATTGATTCACCCTTTTATGCCATTTGTAAGTGAAGAGCTATATTCAGTACTACCTGATTCTGGTTTAAAAGATGCTGAAAGTATAATGATTTCATCATATCCTGAATTTGTAGAAAATTACATATTTAAATCTTCTGTTTCAGAAATGGAATTAAATATGGAGATAATTAATAATATAAGAAATATTCGTGGAGAAAATAATATCTCTATGGCTAAAGAAATTAAAATTATAATTAAATCCGAGCAAGAAGATATAATTAAAAATTCAGTAAATTATTTAAAAACACAGTGTAGAGCAAGTAGTGTTGAATTTACAAACAATACAGAAATAGAACTTTCAGCCTCAAAACTATTAAAAAGCACAACAATTTTTATACCTTTAAAAGGGCTAGTTGATGTTGAAAGTGAAATGAACAGAGTAAATAAACAATTAAAAAAAGTAATAAAAGATATAGATTTTGTATCTAAAAAATTAAATAATCCAAGATTTGTTGATAAAGCCCCTGAAGCTGTTGTTGCAAAAGAAAAAGAAAAAATTACTCAGTATGAAGAAGTTAAGTCAAAACTTGAAAATGATTTAGCAAAACTAGAACTCTTAAAATAGGGTTTTATGGATTATTTAGGATTATCATACTTAGGAATATTTTCATTAGCATGGCTTTTTGGCTTAAAAGAACATATTGAGTTTAAAGCACATAAATATTTTATATTTTTATCAATTTTAAGTGGAACACTAATTATTATATCAGTTGTTTTAACATGGCCTGCAAATATTCCAGCTGAAATAAAAAGAATCTGGAAGTATATATTAATATATTTAATTGTAACCGAAGTAATGATAACAAAATATGAATTAAAACTTCTTCCTGACAGATTAAAGGAAAAGGATGATATTGAACTGGAGATGGATGGCTTAACAACTGGATTCTCTTTATTTATTGGTTTTATTTTAATTGCACCAGGGCTTTACTACGCTTACAAGGTTGCATTTTTATAAATTAGGAGTAATAACATGAGTGAAAGATACTATTTTGAATGTATAAACTGTAAAACAAAATATAAAAAAATGGAAGTAAAGTATGTTTGTCCTAAATGTGAGCTTGAAAATACAAAAGACACGAGGCTTAAAGGAGTACTAAAAGTTCTTTATAATTATGAAGAAATTAAAAATGATTTTAAAACTTATGAGGACATAATAAAAATATGGCCAATAAACTCACTCTCTTCCCTTTCTCCACTTAAAGTTGGAAATACTCCTGTCTATAATATGAATAATATATATTTTAAATTTGATGCACTTAATCCTACATTTTCATTTAAAGACAGAGCAAGTGATTTAGTTGTGGCCTATGCAAAAGAAAATAATATTGATACAATAATTACAGCATCAACCGGTAATGCTGCATCTTCACTAGCAGGAATAACAGCTTCGCAAGGTATAAAATCAATTCTGTTTGTTCCTAAAACAGCTCCAAAAGCAAAGTTATTACAATCAGGATTATATGGAGGTAAAATTGTACCAATAGATGGTACTTATGATGATGCCTTTGAATTATCTATTGAGGCAAGTAGAAAATTTGGCTGGTATAACAGAAATACAGGATATAATCCATTTACAATTGAGGGCAAAAAGAGTGTTGCAATTGAATTATATTTTCAGTTTAAAGAAATGAATAAAAAAATACCACATAATATTTTTGTTGCAACAGGTGATGGAGTTATCATTAGTGGCTTGTATAAAGGACTTGAAGACTTATTAAAAATGGAGCTAATCGACGAAATGCCAAATGTGGTTATGGTTCAATCAGAAGGTAGTAAAAATTTAGTTCAAAATATAGGAAAAAAAGATTTCACACTAACTCCATCTACAACTATCGCAGATAGCATATCTGTTGATATCCCAAGAAATTTCTATATGGCAGAAGAATTTATACTAAAATACCATGGAGATACAATATTAGTAAGTGATAAAGAAATAATAGATGCCTCATTAGAATTAGGAAAGAACTATGGTCTATTTGCAGAACCAGCAGCAACAACAGCTTATGCTGGAATGAAAAAATGGAATAAAATTGGAGTTAATGACAGAGAAATATTAATTTTATTAACAGGAAGTGGTTTAAAAGATATTTTTTCTATTGAAAACGAAATAAATATGCCTAAACCAATTTCAAAACTAGAAGAATTAGTTTAATTCTTTGTAAATATATCTTTTTCCAGCTAATTCATCTATAAAATCATTCATCATTAAATTAAATATTTTAGCTTGAAATTTCATAAGAGATTCGTTATTTTTTTGATTATAAAGGGTAAATAAGTTATCAAAATGTATTGAATCAGGATAAATATTTTGAATAAATGATAAAATTTGAGTTTCTTCTTCATTGAGGGAAGGTAAATTTTTAAAGTTTAAAGATTTCATACTTTTATTGTCATATTCTTTAATATTAAGAATTTTTAAAATATTTTTAACATCTATTAATAAATAGATATTTTTCTCATATTTACATTTTTTTAACAACTCTATATTACCGTTAAAATTACTATTAAAATACTCACCCATTGGAACAAATAATGGTTTATCTTGTAAAATAGCATAATTTGCAGTATATAATGCTCCTGATTTAGTAGGAGCTTGCATCATTATAGTTCCAAGCGATAAACCTGCAATTATTCTATTCCTAATTGGAAAAGATTGTTTATTCCCTTTGAAAAAGATAGGAAATTCACTTAAAAATAAAACATTTTTTCCATATTTCAAATACTCTCTTCCCTGATATGTTTCCAAAAAAGCTCCAAGGCCAACACCAGCAACAATTACTATCTTTCCATTATTTCTCAATGCTTCCTTCTGCGAAATACTATCAATTCCTCTAGCACTACCAGATACAATATTAACACCACTTTTAACAATATTTTTTGTAAAATTCATAGTTAAAAACTCCCCTACTCTATCATTATTTCTTGTTCCTACAACAGCAATAGATTTTATGTATAAAGACAATTCTCCTTTATAGAATATAAATTTAGGAGCATTTTTTATTTTTTTTAATCTTTTAGGATAAAAAGGATTATCTATGTGAAGTATTTTTATATTATTTTTTTCTATATACTCCATTTCCTTATTTATTAATTGAACTAAATAATTTTTTATACTTAAAAAATATGGATCTTGTTGCCTATCAACAATATCTATAATGAACTCTTCATAATTCTTATAATTACTCATATATTTTTTATAATTAGCCATATTTTTGGCAGAATAAACAATATATTCAAAATACTCCTCCCTTGTAAAAATAGTTTTAAAATTTTCTATATATTTTTTTTCTATATATTCTCTCATCTATTCTATCCTCCAATAACATGGGCTCAAAATATTGAACCTGTTAATGTTTCAGCAAACTATTTTCCTAGGAAATTCACTAGTTTTATGTTTTTTTTTGAAACATAAAATCTCATTTTGAAACATCATTTAGATTAGTATGAAAAATCTTGACTTACAAACTAATAGCTAATATAATTTATAAGTCAAATTTTTAGAGGTAATTTGTGAAGTATTTATTTATAATATTAATCTCATTTTTTATACTGAGTTGTATGACTTTAGATGATAATGGTAGAAATAAAACTACATCTAATGTTGATGACTGGAGAAATGAAATTATTTATCAGGTTTTAACAGATAGATTTTATGATGGGGACACCTCAAACAACTTAAATGTAGACATTACAAAACCTGGTCATTATCATGGTGGTGACTGGCAGGGTATAATTGATAAAATGGATTATTTAAAAGAGCTTGGAGTTACTGCAATATGGATATCTCCAGTTGTTAAAAACCTAGAATCTGATGCAGGATTTTACAGTTATCATGGATACTGGACTCAGGATTTTAAAAAAGTAAATCCACATTTTGGAAATATTGCAAAACTTAGAGAAATGGTAAGAGTTGCACATGAAAATGGAATAAAAGTAATACTTGATATAGTGGCAAATCATATAGGTCAGTTATTTTACTATGATATTAATGGTAATAATCAACCTGATGATTATTTAATCGGTGGTGGCGGTCAGGCTTATGGCTCTGGCAATAACGACTTCCCTTCTCCACTCACAAGAACAAGTGAATGGGACCCAGAATTTGACTCAAGGGGAGTACAGGCATTCTCATCTTTAGGAGAAAGTAAAAAAGCTGATATTCACTGGTTATATATGCCTGAAATAAATAGAGTCCCTCCTATGCCTAAAGAATTTCAAAATAAAGATTGGTATAATAGAAAAGGAAGAGTTACTGTTTGGCGTTATGAGGCTGATGCTTGCAGGCATGTAAAAAATGACCCTTTATGGGATGGATATTGGTGGGATGAACCTGACTGCAGAGCCTACATGACTTTACAATCAGAAAAAGGAGATTTTCCTGGTGGCTTAAAAGACTTGGATACAACAAGAACAGATGTTAGAAAAGCATTAGCTGATGTTTTTAAATACTGGATTGAAGTTGCTGATTTTGATGGCTTTAGAATTGATACTGTCAAGCATGTAGAACATGAATTCTGGAGGTTTTTCGCTAAGGAAATAAGAGATTTCACTAAAAAGATTGGCAAAGATAAATTTTTAATGTTTGGTGAAGTTTTTGACGGAAATGATGAACTAGTTGGCTCTTATACTCAAAATAATGAACTAGACAGTACTTTTTATTTTCCTCAAAAATTTGTACTTGAAGGAGTTGTAAAAGGTGGATCACAAACAGAAGAATTAAAAAATCTATATGATAGAAGAATGAATTACTATTGCTCAGATAGCACTAAAAAATGCGAATCAGTAAAAAATACACATGGAGTATATCCAACATCCTTATTAGTAAACTTTTTAGATAATCATGATGTTGGCAGATGGCTTTGGACTCCTGAAGGAAAACCGAAAACTCCTCGTTCAACCTTACATGTTGCTCTAATGTATCAGTTAACCATAGATGGAATTCCATGTATTTATTATGGAACAGAACAAAATTTCATAGGTGGAAACGACCCTGCAAATCGTGAAGACATGACTCCATCACATTTTGATACAACCAATTCTACCTTTAAATTAATTCAAATGCTTATCCAACTCAGAAAAGCATATAATCCATTAAGAACAGGTAGTTATAAAATTGTTTACTCATCAAATAATAATGATGGAGTATTTGCTTTTGAAAGAATAACAAAAGATAATAAAAAGGCTTTAATAGTGCTAAATTTTAATGCCTCAATAGACTCAACAACTGATATTACAACAACTTTAACAGGAAAATTAGAAAATGTTTTTAATGATGTGGATTCAAATGATGAATTCACTGTTTCAGGTAGTATTGTAAGAGTAAAAGTACCTCATAGGGGGGTTAAGATTTTAATACAATCTTCCGATGTAATAGATATAGAAAGTAATTTTGTATATGATCCTAGTATAGTTGATTGAGGAAAACATGAATTTTAATCATGCAATTAAAATAGCTGATAAAATATGGTGGGTTGGAACCAAGATTCCTGATGACCCATTTCAGTGCCATACATATCTTATAGAAAATGGAAAAGAATCAGTTTTAGTAGATATAGGTTCTAAAATTACATTTCCTGAAACATTTAAAAAAATTGAGGAAGTTATACCATTCTCACATATAAAATATTTTATTATCCACCATCAGGACCCTGATATAACAGGTTCATTACCATTCATTGACCAAATCATATATAGAAAAGATGCTTTTATTGTTACACATTGGCGTACGCATATGTTAATTAAGCATTATGATTTAAAAAATTTTAATTATATGCTTATTGAAAAACTAGACTGGAAACTAAAATTACAAGACAGAGAACTAGAATTTATATTTACTCCTTATGCACATTTTCCAGGAGCATTCACAACATTTGACCATAAAACAAAAGTTTTATTTTCTTCAGATTTATTTGGTGGCCTAACAAATGAGTTTTCTTTATTTGCAAAAGATGAATCATACTTTGAAGCAATGAAACCATTTCACCAGCACTATATGCCAACCAACGATATACTTCAGTATGCAATGAGTGAAATCGAACGATATCCAGTTGAGTTAATACTCCCTCAACATGGCTCTATAATAAAAAAAGAATTAGTTAGCTATATGATATCAAATTTAAAAACTTTAGATTGTGGTTTATATCTTTTAACTAAAAAAACAACAGATATAACTAAAATTGTAAAATTAAATCAAATTTTAAAAGACATTACCAAAACAATGATATTATACAGAGAATTTAAAGAAGTAGTAAAAGGACTTCTATCTATAATAGAAACAGAAGTTAAAATAAAATCTGTTAATTTTTACATAAAAGATAATCAGGATATAATTTTATATTCAGAACAAAATCAATATAGAGGTAATACATTAAAAGAAAATGATATTTCAATAGAAACTATTAAATTATTTAGTATTACAAGTAGTTTCAATGATAAAAACCTATATTTTTGTAAAAATTTAAAAGAATATATCTCTCTTATTTATTTAAAAGAAGATACATATCCAATAGCTGTAATTAGTATTAACTTAGAATCATTGGAAAACTATGAAATCTTAGAAGTAATTACAGAACAAATAAAACTACCTTTACAAGTTGCTGTTGAAAGAGAATTAATGTATAGGGAAATTGACAAAGAAAGAATCAAAACCTATGAACGCTCAATAAGAGACCCTCTTACAAACCTTTTTACAAGAATCTACATGAATGATATCATGACAAGTTACTTTTATCAAAATGATAGAAATAATACAATAAAAATAGGTGGATTAATTCTTGATATAGATCATTTTAAAAAAGTAAATGATACTTATGGACACTTACAAGGTGATATTGTCCTTAAAAATGTAGCAAAAGTAATTTTAGATTCAGCAAGAAAATCAGATATTCCAATAAGATTTGGAGGAGAAGAGTTTATTATTTTTACAATTGGAACAGATATCGATATGATTAAATTTGCAGAAAGATTAAGAAAACAGGTACAAAGTCTTAAATTTGATTTTCCAATGAATAATTACACAATTACTGCAAGTTTTGGGGTAGCATACAGAAAAAATAATGAAGGAATTGATAGCTTTATCGACAGAATGGATAAAGCTCTCTATAAAGCTAAAGAAACAGGAAGAAATAAGGTAGTATCCAATGAAAATAGCAATTGATTTTGATGGAACAATAGTAGAACATGAATATCCTAAAATAGGTAAAACTAAATTATTTGCATTTGAAACCTTGAATCAATTACAAAAAGAAGGACATCAACTTATACTATGGACATTTAGACACGGAAAACAACTTGATGAAGCTATTGAGTTTTGTAAGAAAAATGGTGTGGTATTCTATTCTGTTAACAGTAATTTTCCATACGAGAAATTTGATGAAACATTTAGTAGAAAATTAAATGCAGATATCTTTATTGATGATAGAAATATTGGTGGTTTTCCTGGTTGGGATATTGTTTGGAAAATACTAAAAAAAGAAAACAAGTACAATCCATTAGATGAAAACACCTTCTGGGGTCCATGGGAAAAGTCTATAAATATTAAAAAAAAGAAAAAGTTTTTAGGTTTATTTTAACAAAATTAAAAAAGGAAAAATAGTTGCTTTATAAATATTATAATTTTTATGAGGTAAATTATGGTAAAATTCGATATTTTTATTGAAAATAAAAAAAATCAGTTTAAATTCAATGGCTATGCTTATGAAACAAAAAATGGTTTTATTAATTTGGAGATAAATACTATTCCATTTAATAAAAAACTAACAATAATTAAATCTGAAGCCTTATTTAGAACGACATAGTTTCTAATAAAAGTTATATTTTATGATTATTTATGATTATTTAATATTTACTTCTTTTTGAAATAACCTTTTACTGCATCAATAGCTTTATTTGCAACCTCAGCCGCTTTATCAGCAACTTCACTTGCAACTTCCCCTGCTACTTCAAGAGCAGATTTATCTTCAATTTTAGCTTGTGCAGATGCCAATCTTGCAATTGGAACTCTAAAAGGAGAACAACTAACATAATTTAATCCTGTTTTATAACAAAATTTAACTGAAGAAGGCTCTCCACCATGTTCGCCACAAATACCAACTTTAAGATCTATTTTACTACTTCTTCCTTTAACGGTTGCCATTTCAACTAACTGGCCAACACCTGTTTGGTCAAGAACTTGAAAAGGGTCATCTTTATAAATACCTTTTTTAGCATATTCAGTAATTAATGCAGAAGTATCATCTCTTGATAAACCAAAAGACATTTGAGTCAAATCATTTGTTCCAAAAGAGAAAAATTCAGCATGTTCTGCAATTGCATCAGCAGTTAAAGCAGCTCTAGGAATTTCAATCATTGTTCCAACCATATAGTCAATAGTAGTTCCTCTTTCTTTAAAAACAGCTTCTGCAGTTGCTCTTATTATTTTTTCCTGCATTTTAAATTCATTTACTTCCCCAACAAAAGGAATCATAATTTCAGGTTTTGCAGTAATTCCTTTTTCTTTTAAGTTTAATGCAGCTTCAATTATAGCTCTTGCCTGCATTTCAGTAATTTCAGGATATGTATTTCCAAGTCTGCAACCACGATGTCCAAGCATTGGATTAAATTCAGCAAGTGACTCAACCTTTTCTTTAATATAGCTAACACTAACACCCATTTCATCAGCCATTTCTTTTTGATTTGCAGCTTCATGAGGAACAAATTCATGTAATGGAGGATCAAGTAACCTAACAGTAACAGGCAAATCATGCATAGCAGTAAATATGCCCTCAAAGTCTTCTCTTTGAATTGGTAATAATTTAGCAAGAGCTTTTTTTCTTCCCTCTAAATCATCAGCAAGAATCATCTCTCTAATAGCTTTAATTTTGTTTCCACCAAAAAACATATGCTCAGTTCTGCATAAGCCAATTCCTTGTGCACCAAAAGCCCTTGCAACTTTACTGTCTTCAGGAGTATCAGCATTAGTTCTAACAAGCATTGTTGTATATTTATCAGTTAGTTTCATTAACTTACCAAAATCTCCACCAACTTCAGGATCCATTGTTGCAACTTTACCATCATAAATTTCACCAGTACTACCATTTAATGAAATAAAATCACCTTCTTTATATGCTTTACCATTCATAGTTAAAGTTCTTGCTTTATAGTCTATTTTAATTTCACCAGCACCAGAAACACAACATTTCCCCATTCCTCTTGCAACAACAGCAGCATGACTTGTCATTCCACCTCTTGCTGTAAGGATACCCTGAGCTAAATTCATTCCTTTTAAATCTTCCGGTGAAGTTTCAATTCTTACTAAAATTATATCTTCTTTTTTATCTTCAACCCATGCTTCTGCTTCATCTGAAAAGAAAATAATCTTACCTGTCGCAGCACCAGGACTTGCAGGAAGACCTTTGCCCATAACATTAGCAGAAGTTAAAGCTTTTTTATCAAAAACAGGATGAAGTAATTCATCTAATTTATTAGGCTCAACTCTCATAATAGCAGTTTTCTCATCAATCATACCTTCTGCAAGCATGTCAATAGCCATTTTAACCATTGCTGCACCAGTTCTTTTACCATTACGAGTTTGTAAAAACCATAATTTACCATCTTGAACAGTAAATTCTAAATCTTGCATATCGTGATAATGATTTTCTAATTTTGTTTCAAGTACAGATAATTCAGCATAAGCTTTTGGCATCGCTTCTTCTAAAGATGGATAATTTTCTGCTCTATCTTCTTCTGTTACACCTGCTAATTTAGCCCATCTTTTAGAACCTTCAATAGTTATTTGTTGAGGAGTTCTTATTCCAGCAACAACATCTTCACCCTGAGCATTAATTAAATACTCTCCATTAAAGATATTTTCACCTGTTGCAGCATCTCTTGTAAATGCAACTCCAGTAGCTGAGTTTTCACCCATATTTCCATAAACCATAGCCTGAACATTTACAGCAGTCCCCCACTCTTCAGGAATTTTATTCATTTGACGATAATAGATAGCTCTTTCTGTATTCCAGCTATCAAAAACAGCCATAACTGCACCCCAAAGCTGGTCCCAAGGATTTTCTGGAAATTCCTTACCTGTAAACTTTTTAATAACTTTTTTAAAATCTTTTACTAAGCCTTTTAATTGTTTTACAGATAATTCATTATCATTTTCAACACCTGCCTTTTCTTTTGCAGCCTCAAGAACTACTTCAAAAGGGTCTTTATCAGCCATTTCTTTTGGTTCAACACCTAAAACAACATCTCCATACATCTGAACAAATCTTCTGTATGAATCCCATGCAAATTCAGGATTTTCTGATTTTGCAGCAAGTCCTTCAACTGCTTCATCATTTAAACCAAGATTTAAAACAGTATCCATCATACCAGGCATTGAAACTCTTGCTCCACTACGAACAGACACTAAACATGGATTTTCTTTTGAACCAAATTTAGTTCCCATTAAATCTTCTACATTTTTAACACCCGCTTCAACTTCTTCTTTAAGAGCTTCAATTACAGCTTCTCTTCCATATTTATTATATTCAGTACAAACTTCAGTTGTAATAGTGAAGCCAGGAGGAACAGGAACTCCAACTAAATTCATTTCTGCAAGATTTGCACCTTTACCACCAAGTAAATTTTTCATTTTTGTTTCACCTTCTGCAACTCCGTTACCAAAAGTGTAAACTCTTTTTCTGTTTTTTAACATATTTTCTCCCAATCAAACAAAAATTACAGCATATTATATCAAAAAACGGCCTGAAACTCAATCTTTATTTAAGATTTTTATTCTTTATCTCCAATTATAAGCTAATATATTAACATGAATTTATTTATCTAATATATTAGATTTTTATTAAAACCAAAACCACTAGAGTATCATTATTAAAAAAAACGATATTTTTTTTAAAATAGTAAAAAAACTCTTGACAAAAAAAAATAATTATATTATAAAGCCTTTACTGTACTTGAGCCACTAGCTCAGTTGGTAGAGCATCTGACTTTTAATCAGGTGGTCGAAGGTTCAAATCCTTCGTGGCTCACTTGATCCCATCGTCTAGTCCGGTTAGGACATCGCCCTTTCACGGCGGTAACACGGGTTCGAATCCCGTTGGGATCACCAAAAGGCTTCACTTTGTGAAGCCTTTTTTTTTGTATCCTTGACAATTACATAAAAGATAATTAAACTACTTACTAGTTAAATAATAAATTTAACTTTAATATTTGGAGTTTAAATGAAGTATATTATTATAGTTTTAACAATATTTCTGGCAATATCATGCAATAATGAAAGAAGTACACAAAAAGGAACAGTTAAATTGTTTATCAAATATGCCAGTGAAAAAAATATGGAAAAGATATATGAACTATTAACTCCTGAAAGTAAAAAACGATACAGTAAAGGAAAAGATAAGTTAATAAGAAGTGATTTTCAAGTAAATAAGTATAATGTTAAACTAATAAGAAACAGAAACAGAGACAGAGAAAAAAACTTATACTATATGGAAATACTATTAAAAGATGGAACTGCAGGCTTTATTACTTTAAAAAAAATAAAAAATAAGTTTTATATTAAATTGGATTAAATATGAACAACTTTGATGACTTAATGAACAACTTAGGTGTAAAACCAATAAAAAAAGATGAAAATATAAAAAATCCTTCTTTTGTAAAAGAAAGTGAAAAAAAGAAAAATACTACTGAAGAAAAGAAAAAAGTAGAAAAAAAAGAAAAAAAGAAAAAAAGAAAAAAAGATTTTTCATCTTCTTTTGAAGAAGCATTAAAACTATATAATCCGGAAATAGAAGAAGATGAATTACATAACAAACCTAAAAATAATCAAAAAATATTCCATGAAAAATTCTCGACTATAGAAGAAGAAGATATTATGCATACAATTGATTTACATGGTAAAACCCTTGATGATGCGATTGTATTAGTTAAGGAAAGATTGGTATGGTGCTATAGAGAAAAATTTGACTATATTTTAATCATTACAGGTAAAGGAAATCATTCAGATAATGGTCCAGTATTAAAAATAGGTATCAAAAGCCTTTTAATATCCATGTCTAATTTAATAGAAAGAATAGAATATGCTCCAAAAATACTTGGAGGAGAAGGTGCTTATATTATTAAAATAAGATTATAATAAATTTATAGAATTATTATAATAAAATATGTTATAATGGCATTTTTAAAAAGGAGTTACAGATGTTAATGACAGTAAATAGTAGAAACCCAGAAAAAAGAAAGCTTGAACAAATTATAGAAGTACTTGAAAATGGTGGAATAATAGCTTATCCAACTGACACTTCATTTGGAATTGGTTGTGACTTAAAAAATAAAAAAGCTGTTGAAAAAATATATAAAATTTTAGACTTACCTAAAAATAAAAACTTAAGTTTCTTATGTCCAAATCTCTCAAATGTATCAGAATATGCAGTTGTATCAAATTTAGCATATAAAACAATGAAAAGACTAGTTCCTGGAGCATATACATTTATTTTAGATGCGGCAAAAACAGTTCCAACTGCATTACTATCCAAAAGAAAACAAGTTGGTATAAGAGTACCAAATGATAAAATCTGTCAATCTATTGTTGAAAAACTTGAAAGACCAATTATTTCAACAACTGCAAAAAACTCAGAAGGTCAGTATTTTATGGATGCAGAAGAAATTAATGAAAAGCTTGGTAAACTGATTGACATCATAATAGATCCATCTGAAATGGTTGAACCTCAGGGATTATCAACAGTAATAGACTTCAGTAATGATGAAGTCACTCTTGTAAGAAAAGGCCTTGGTGATTATACATGGATTGTGGAAGAATAAAATGAAACTTTTATTTATCTCTTTAATATTAATTCTTTCAACTAATATATGTGCTCTCAATAAAACTGAAACATATAATTATTCATTAAAAACAATTTATTCAACAATGATTAGATTTCTTGTTATAGAAGAAGATGCAGAAATAATACAAAAGGACATAGAAGGAGCATATATAAAATTTAAAAGCAAATCAAAAGAAATTTCGGGAATTATAGAGATAATAAAAATAAATGATAAAAAAACAAAATTAAATTTAAATTTTGAAGGTGCTCACTATAAATTAATTTTGTTTTTTAAAAATTTTAATAAAAAATTAAAAAGTGAGCAGGATAGTATTAATAAAAAGGAGTAATAATGAAACCACTTAATGTAGTAGACAATACATTCGTTAAAGAAGTAGTAGAATCAGAGGTTCCGGTAATGGTTGACTTTTGGGCACCATGGTGTGTTCCATGTAGAATGGTAGGACCAATTATTGAAGAATTAGCAGGTGAATTTGAAGGAAAAGCCAAAATATGTAAAGTAAACACTGATGAAAACAGAGGTATTTCTCAAACTTTAAATATTAGAAGTATACCAACTGTTGCAATATTTTTCCAAGGAAAAGTTCAAGATGTTATTATTGGTGCAAGACCAAAGAGAAATTACATTAAAGCCTTAAATTCAATAATTAAAAAAGCTGATAAAATTGCTAAAAAAGCAGCTAAATAGGAGTTAAAATGTTTAAAAAAGTACTGTTTCCAACTGATTTTTCAGGTTGTTCTGTAAAAATAACTGATTTTGCAATTAAATTTGCATTAAATAACCATTCTGAGCTAGTATTTTTTCATGTATTAAACAATGAAGATGATGATGCTACAGTTGATTATTCACAGTTTAAAAATGAAGTTGAAATAAAATTAGAAGATTTAGATAAAAAAGCAGAGCTTGTACATATTGAAAATGTAAAAAATTTAAATTGGGATATTGTAACAGTTTCAGGTTCTTCTGCAGCAGAAGAAATCATTAAATATGTTGAAAATAAAGATAATGCTATAGAACTCATTTTAATGCCTACACATAGTAAGGGAGGTATTAGAAGATTTTTAATAGGCTCAACAGCAGAAAAGGTTGTAAGACATTCGCAAATTCCTGTTTTAACAATAAATACAAATAAATTTTCAAAATAAACAAATAACTATGGAGCAATAATGAAAATTATTTTTCTGACAACATTACTACTTCCCTTTTATATTTTTTCAAATAATTTAGTAAGGTGGAAGGAATATAAAAAAAATATTAATAAGCCTGTATTCATGCTTTTAACTGACACGCCTAATAATAAAACAGATAAAAAAATCTTTTCTAATCCAAGGCTTGCCAAATTACTAAATGAAAAATTCTATCCAATTAAAATTGATGTAACAAAAGAGCCTGAATTCAAAAACAGATACTTATTAATGACTCCACCTTCAATAGCTATTTTAGATAAAAATGGAATTATAATTACTAAAAAAAGAAATTATTCCACATTAACAATAGAAAGAGATTTATATAACTATCTGGAATCATTAAAAAATAAAAGTATAAGAAAAATGTTGAATAAAATATCACATAGAGCAATGCATTCCATTTATTATCCTTCTTACTTTTTAAAAAATACAAAAGAGCTCATAAATAGAAGCAAAAACATAAGTGATTTCATTATAAAGGAGATAAATACTGATAAAATGTTTTTTAATACCCCTTTTATGAAACCACTATATGATTATTCATTCTCTGTATTAAGTACTAAGTCAAATACTTATGAAAAATTAATTGCATCTGCACATATTGATTCATTAATTGAAAGTAAAATGTTTGATAAAGACCATGTTTTTAAAGGAGCTTATAATCACTGGAGCAAGCCATTAAAAAAAATAATTTATAAGGACAATATAAAGTTACTGGAATTGCTACTAATGCTTGGAAATAAAGAATATGCTCTTAAAATAGACCACTATCTTTCTGAAAATTATAAGAAATTAAATAATGAAGAAAAATTACTATATAAATCAGTAGCAGGACAATATCTAACTAAGAATACTCCTTCAGAATTAACTGATTTAGTAAATAAAAATAAAGATTCAAAATATTTAACAACTCAAACTGCAATTTTTAAAGCTTATTTAACAATGTATCAACATCAAGGAAGTATTAAAAACGAACTAATAAAATTTGTAGATAATATGGAAAATAATTTTTATGATATAGAAAAAGGTGTTTTCTATGATGTAAAAAAGAATACTGAGCCATTTGGCTTTAAATTTGTAGACATTATAGTAAATATAGAGCTAGCATATTTATATACTAAGCTATATGAAATCACAAAAGATTTTAATTACCTTATAACAACTAAATATATTCTTTCATTTATGAATACAACATCTATAGATAACTTAATTTACTCAAAATATTTAATTGCAATAGAGAATTTAACTAAACTTGAAAAAGAAATTATAAATAAAACTAAATAATTATTACTTCTTACCTCCAACAACAAGCATTAACAAAGATGCTCCAACAACAGAAGTAGCAATAGAGCCAATAATTCCACCAAAATGAATTCCAAATATTCCAAGTAAGAAACTACCAATAAAAGCACCAATAACCCCAATTATTGAAGTTGCAATAAAGCTCATCTCTTTCCCCATAATCGAAGCAGCAATATACCCAGATAAGGCTCCAAAAAGAAATATCCACATTAAAGCAGTTACTGTTAAACCAAATATTATCATAGTTAAACTCCATAAAATATATTTATATATACATCAAAATTTAGATTTTATCAATAAAAGCTAAATTTTCCATACAAAATTAAATTTTTAAAATTTAAGTTGAAATGGCCCATAAATACTTATAATCCAGTAAAATAAAGTATATAAGGGTAAAAAAACAAGAACAATTCCAGCTAAATGCCTATTTACTTTACACTTATCACATAAGTTTTTTGTTTTTGCCCTATAACGAATTAAATATGAAATAAATATCCAAACAGATACCGTCATAAAAAAAAAACCAACAGTCACATCATTTCCAAATACACCATACTTAAAATCATACCAACCTATAAAATATATTAGCATTGCAAATGGAATTGGCTTTATTGTAAATTCAAAAAAATTTCTTCGTTTCATTTTCTATTCTCATCATTTCTTTTTATTTTTTAATTTATAGCGCTTCTTCCACTCTGTTAATTGCTCACTCAGGGAAGCCGCTTTTTTAGGCTTTAAATACTTCATAATTTTACCAATATTTTCATCTTTAAGTCTTAAAAAAACTGCAATCACCAAATCGTCAGGTAAATTTTCAATTATTTTAGCAACATTTTTAGCTTTCATTGTTTCAAATACTTTAGTTAATTTAGCAACCCTTATATTAAATTTTCTGGATTTTTTTGTTGAAAATGATTTAATTGTATCTGTAATATTTTTTTCATAGGTTTTAATTTCTTTTTCTCTTTTAAGAATATCCTTTTTAAGCTCCTCTATTTCTACTTTTTTTCTTTCCGATTTTTGTTCTTTTTGTTCAAGCTCATCTCTTATTTTTTGTAAATTATTAAAAAAATTCTCATCAACATCAAGCTTTTCAATTCTAATAGAATCCCTATCTACTTTTTTAGCATAAATAGAAATAATTGATAAAAAAATAAATAAAAAAATAAAAAACTTCATTCTCCTCCAGCAATTCGTCTCATTTCTTCAATAGTCTGCTCTAAATTAAAACCTTCTTTAACATCTTGAATCAAAAACGAATTAATTCTATTTATTTTATCGACTGCTTCATCAAGTTCTGAATTATTTCCCTTTACATAAGCTCCAATCGAAATTAAAGATTCAGACTGAGTATATAAAGCAACCATTTTCTTTATCTTTAATGCAAGTTTTTTTTGTTCATCAGTAATAACTCTATTCATGACCCTTGATGCTGAATACAAAATATCAATTGCAGGATAATGTCCTTTTGCAGCCAAATCACGAGAAAGAACAATATGACCATCTAAGATAGAGCGTGCAGCATCTCCAATAGGGTCATTCATATCATCTCCATCAACTAAAACAGTATATAAGCCAGTTATACTTCCCTTTCCCTTTCCCTTTCCTGCTCTTTCAAGTAATTTAGGAAGTGCATCAAATACACTTGGAGTATATCCTTTTGTTGTGGGTGGCTCACCAACAGCAAGCCCTATTTCTCGTTGAGCCATTGCAAATCTTGTTAAACTATCCATCATCAACAATACATCTTTACCCTGGTCTCTAAAGTATTCAGCAATAGTAGTTGCAACATAAGATGCTCTTACTCTCTCTAAAGGTGATCTGTCACTTGTAGCAACAACTACTACCGAGCGTGCAAGCCCTTCTTTTCCCAAGTCATCTTCAATAAATTCTCGTAATTCTCTTCCTCTTTCACCAATTAGTGCAATTACATTAATGTCAGCTTTACAGTTTTTAGCAATCATTCCCATTAATACAGATTTTCCAACCCCACTACCAGCCATGATTCCAACTCTTTGCCCTTTTGCAGTTGTTAGAAGACCATTAATCGTTTTAATTCCTAAATCCAAAGGTTCATTTATTAACTCCCTTTCCATTGCATTTGGAGCAATATTATATAAAGATTTCTTTTTATCTAAATGTAACTCTCCTAAATTATCAACAGGATTACTTAATGAATCTATTACTCTTCCAACAAGGCTATCACCAAGCTTAATTTCCGGCTTATCAGTTTTCGCAATTATTCTATCTCCTGACTTTATACCCTTTATATTACCTAAAGGCATCAATAAGGTTTTTCCTTCTTTAAAGCCAACAACCTCACAACTAATATAATTATTTTCACCAATTCTTATATCGCATAATGCACCTAATGAAATAGGCCTCATAACGCCCTCAATTGTAACACCTTTAACCGCATTAACTCTTCCATAACTTTTATAAACAGAAGTTTTATTTAAAACATCATTTATTTTATTTTTATCAAAGAAGTTCATTTTTTAATTCATCTCCTAATTTATCTACATTTTTATCAACTGAATAATTTAACTGTTCTAAATCTGATTCAATTCTAATTTCACCTCTTTTTAACTGAGAATCAGCAGTTAAAACCATTTTTTCTGCATTTGCAAAAGTAAACTTTTCATCTTTTATAATTTCATAATCATCTTTATTTAGAAAAATGTTAAGTTTATCTTTTGCAATTATACTTTGTAAACTATCTTCTACCATAGATATCAAGACTTTAGGATTTAAACTAATTTCTCTTGCTATTATTTTCTTAGCCATCATTATGGCAAGTTCAAGGGTATCAGATTTAGCATTATTTAATATTTTTTCTTTAAATAACTCTATATTTTCTAAAGAAGAAGCTAAATTTTTCTGAAAGATTAATAATTTATCAGAATATTCTTGCTCTGCCCTTTCTTGCCCATTTTTATATCCTAAACTTTCTCCACTAATTTTACCCTTTTCAACACCTTCATTAAATCCTTTTTCATAAGCTTCTTTTTTTATTTTATCCATTTCATCAAAAGATGCTTTAAAATACTGAAAATTTTGTTTCTCTTTTTTAATTTCCTTAATTAATTCAGATTTTACAGTATCTTTTATCTCTTTTTTTTCCTTTTTCATTGCTTTTAATAATTTTTCTTCATTAGTTGAAAGAACTGTTTCTATTTCCAAGTTATTTTTCTTTCTTGTTTCTGATTTAGGTCTTTCTTTATTTCTTTTTTTTTGTTTT
>Ga0256827_10000392_pt1 | contig 27113 bp, 17 predicted proteins | sample CV84metaG_FD_185977 | JGI IMG/M metagenome (GOLD analysis project Ga0256827, IMG submission 185977) | Hydrothermal vent microbial communities from East Pacific Rise, Pacific Ocean - CV84 | ecosystem: Environmental > Aquatic > Marine > Hydrothermal vents | place: Pacific Ocean: East Pacific Rise...
GCTGTAACTGCTACAATAAATATACACGATATAAAAATTACATCAGCTTTAGCAAAATTTCCTAATCAAAATATAATTGAGCTCGATGAAAATTTAAAATTAGATATTGATGATAAACAAATAAATGAGCTAACTGTTAAAAATGGTAGTGTAACAATTGAGGTACATAACACCTTGCCGGAGGAAATTAATTTTGAATACAGTATGCCAAAAGTAATGAAAAACAATCAGCCTTTAGTATTTGTAGGTGTTGTTCCTTCAGCACAAAATGGAGGTGTTTATTCCGATATTATTGATTTGTCTGATTATGAAATGGATATGCGTGGAGCTAATGGTGATACTGTAAATACTTTAGGTTATACACTTACGGCATCTATTGATTCGTCAGGTAATTTAATACCATTATCGTTAAGCGATAGTATTTATTTGTTAAGTACTTTTTCTGAGCTTATACCAAGTTATACCGAAGGTTGGTTTGGAAGCGAAGTAGTATCGGAATCAGGCGAAACCGATATAGAAGTTTTACCTGAATTAGAAAATGCAAATGTTAATTTCGATGATGTAAAATTATCAATATCTATTGAGAATCAGGTTGGAATTAAAGCGGGTATTGAGTTTAATAATGTAAAAGCAATAAACACAACCAATAATAGTAGTGCAATTTTGCAAATTCCATCAAATTATTCGCCTTTTATAGTTGAAAAGCCTGTTAATAGTGGTAGTTCTGACATAATACCTACTTATAACGAAATGTTGCTTAACGAATCAAATTCAAATCCTAGCGATTTAATAAATGTTTTACCAAATAAAATAAGTTATAGTCTTGATTTTAAAACAAATTACGGGTTAACAGCTCCTGCAATTGGCACAGGTACCGATTTTATTTATAGCGAAACTACTGTTAAGGCCGATTTAAATATTGAAATACCTTTGTCGTTTGTTGCATCAAATATTGTACTTACCGATACAGTCGATTTAAATATTGATAATGTTGAAGAGATTGAAAGTGGTATTTTTTATTTGTTTTCGTATAATGAGTTTCCGTTAGATGCACAAATTCAGATTTATTTACTAGATGATGATTTAAATATTACTGATTCGGTATTTGCCGAAACAAATATAGTTTTTGCCGGTACTGTTGATAATAATACGGGTAGGGTTGAAAGCCCAATGAGAACAAAATTAAGGGTTGATTTACCTGCAAGTAGATTTAATCTGTTTTTAAATACAAAGAAAATTATTATTTCAACTCGTTTTGATACGAAACCAAATAACGAACACGTTAAAATTTATAGCGATTACGAAATAAAATTTAAGCTAACCGGCGATTTTACTTATAAGATTAGGTAGTTGAATATTAGAATGTATTTTTCTCTATAAACATTTGAACCCTACGGGTTCTTTTTTAGTTGGTAAGTTAAAAAGTATTGATATAAATTCAGTAGGAATTATACATTTATAGATGTGAGTTTTATTTAATGCTGTGGTTATTAAAATATAATAATTGTAAGTTTAATATCTCACGTCTCACATCTCATATTCAAGATTTAACAAAGCTTTTTTAATATCCAAACCACCGGCGTAACCTATAAGTTTGCGGTTTTTCCCAATTATTCTGTGGCAAGGTATAATTATTGGAATGGGGTTTTTATTATTTGCATTTCCAATTGCACGCACAGCTTTAGGGTTTCCTATTGCAATAGCAATATCGCTGTACGATGCAGTTTTTCCGTAAGGAATATTCAGAAGTTCGTTCCATACTTGTTTCTGAAAATCTGTACCTTTTGGCGATAGCTTTATTGTAAAATATTTTCGTTTTCCTTCAAAATATTCGTTTAACTGAGTAACTGTTTCTTCAATAATATAATTTGTATTTTCTTTAACAAAATGTTTATTGTTAGTAAAACTGATTGATAATAAGGCATTATCGTTTGCTATTAAATGTAAATATCCTACTTTGGAATTTATTATCTTATTGAATAACAATTTTTTGAGTTTTTATTGCTTGACCGTTTGAATATATTTTTATAATATAGATTCCTTTTGTAAAATGAACATAAAAAGAATAAACTCTATCGCTTATATTTTTAGACATTACTTTTTTGCCTGTAATATTGTAAATATCGAAACTAAGATTTTTTCTTAAATTATTATTTATAGTTATTCTATTTTTGTTGCTATAAATGTTTACATTGGTTTTATTAATTTCTTCGATATTTACCATATTTGCTAAGCAAGTATCAATCATATCAGTAATATCGTTAAAATTAACACTTCGATATACTTTGTCTGGGCATATTACATAGTATTTTGGCGTACCATATACGTTATACAAATCTACAACAGAATCGTTATATTCGGTAGAAAACATAGGGTACGTAATAGGTCCGTTATCGGCTTTAAATTGCTCTATAGCAGCACTATCATTGCCTACGGCTTCAATGCCATACATAAATAATTGAGCTTGGTAATTCTGAAAAATAGTATCTAACGGGGCTGCGTTAGTCATACAGGTAGGTCAACCTACCCCAAAGAAATCTATCAGTACAACTTTACCAAGGTCTAGCTGGTCATACATATTATAAGTATTACCATAAATGTCAGTTTGGGTAAAATCCGGAGCTTGTGCTTTTGTTAAGCTAATACTCGTAATTATTACTATTATGAAAATGAAAAATCTCATACTGCAAAGTTACAATATTTTTTAATAAATGTTTATAATCTATCCGTTTATAAACTTATCAATACCATCAGCCGTAAAATCGCAGTTAATCCACTCTTCGTCGAGAGTAGCTCCACATTTTCGGTAAAATTCTATAGCCGGCTCGTTCCAATCTAAAACTTGCCAACGTAATCGTTGACAGTTTTCTTTTTTAGCAACTTCAAAAATTTTGTTCAATAATTTAGTACCTATTTTACTTCCTCTATACTCTGGTTTTATGTATAAATCATCTAAATATAGCGACTTTCCTACCCAAGTAAAGTATGCGAAAAAATATAATGCCATACCAATAATTTCTCCGTTATCATTCTCAGCTACAAAACACTCAAAGTAATTTTGTTCTTTTTCCATTCTTTCGGCTGAGTTTGTAACTTTCTCAGGAGCTTTTTCAAATTCTGCAAGTTCTTTAATCAGACTAATTATTGCAGGTATATCGTTTGTGTTATATTCTCTTATTTTCATAAAATATGTTTAAATTTCTTCAATTGCACGTTCTATAATAGGGTCGTTTTCGTTAGCGTAATCATCATCGGTAAAAGTAACATAAATATCAGGCGGAACGCCATCTTCAAATACATCGGTATGGTCCCAAGTACTATAACTGTTAACAGATGTTTGTGATGCTGAAAAGCGGAAAGTCCAGCCATTAGGAAGTTCACCACCTGTTGGAGCTCCAAGTCCACCACCGGTTGAATCGCCTATTAAAATTATATTTTCGTAGGCTTTAGTTGCTGTTGCAAAATATGATGTTGCACTATACGAGTTTTTATTCGTAAGTACAATTATTTTTTTTGTAAACCGATAATAACCATCTGGTTCTGCATAAACATAAAGGCTTTCGCCAAAATCGTTATGTCCGGTTCCTATTTTCATTCTCGATTTATAAACCATTCTTTTATCAGGAACAATACGTGAGAGTATTTTGAAAATATATGTTGGTGAACCTCCGCCGTTATTTCTTACATCAATAATAAGTCCATCTGCAGTAGAAAAACGATTTAGTACATAATCCAGCGAATAATCATCAATAGGGTCAGCAAAGCTACTATAATAAATATATCCAATTTTTTTATCTGTATTTAGTAGCCAATTATTATATAATGAGCCTGTTATAAGGTAATCGTTACCAATGTATTTATTTTTAATTATACGCCACTCAAAATTGTATCGAGGTATCGGATATTTATCGGTATATCGTGAAATATTAAAAGGCGAAATTAAATTTGTATGATTATCTCTAACCTCGCACATCATTTTAAATAAAATTGCAAATAGCTCATCATCAGTTAAATTGTCGTTTATTTTAGATGAGTAAACTGTTTTTACACTATCCCAATTAACTCTTTTATAATCGAAATAAGAGTATTTTTCGTCCATTTGTTGCCATAAGTAATTGAATACTTCGGTAGGAGTATTTGCAGGGTCTTCTGCTATTAAAACCTTCTCGCAAGAAAAGAAGCTGAGAATAGTGAGTGCTATAATAAAATATTTAATCATTATTCACCTCCTTTACATAGTTTATCGATTTTTGATGCTTGTTTAATTTAAAAACAAACGAGATATTAAAATAATGATTTGCCGCCTGAATTTTGTTATAACCGGGGTCGTAGTGTAAAAAATCCCAATTATATGATAACTTTAGTAAGTTATAATTTCCGAGCTCGTATAATAATTCAATTTTGGAATCAAAGTTTATATATTTGCCAACAAAAGCAACTTCGTGTGTAATTGCTTGTCCTTTTCCATCAACAAAATTATCTATACCTGCATATTGAGGTCTAAGTATATGTGTAAATAAAGGCAATCCTAACATAAATGATAGTCGTAATTGTCGGTCTTTTCTGTTTATATTGAAGAATAAAAATTTACTTTTTTTAGATTTCCACGAAAAAGGTAAATCAAAACGAACAGTTCCGCCAGACTCTGAAAAACCGCTAAATATATAGCCTGAGTTCATATATTTAGGGTTAACATACGATATAAAACTGTTTTTAAAATGCCAACCAAAGTAAAGGAATATTTTATTGTGAATATTTGCAATTCCGTATAACGAATAAATATTTAAATATGTTTTGAATAATCGACTGTCGCTGCCTTGAGTAATATCTGAATTAGAAATATTTAGTGTTGAATTATTAATGTTGAAATCGTAAAAATTAACCTTTTTTTTATCTAGTCTAAAATACGATACTCCATAATTAATGCCCGAACCTTTATATAAAAGTGGAGAAACAGTTTGGTCTTTCATTTTAGAAATATTTAAACCAAAATTCACTAATATATACCTATTTCTTGCTTTGCGTGAGGCTTTTTTTAGTTGCTTAGCTTTTTTCTTGGCTATTTTAACAGAATCAACTTTATGAGATTGTGCATTAACCGAAAGAAAACTGCCTATAACTATTAAAATTATCAGTATTTTTATCTTCATTTAAATTTATATACTTTTGAAACAATCACAAATATATATCAATTGAAGCGTTTTTTTACACTTATACTAATTTTTTATTTTTTACTTTCTAATGCTCAGATAGATAGTGTAAACGTAAAACGATTGAAATACTTTATCGCAGGAAATGTTACTTTGTACGTTGGTACAGGTATTATGCTCAATAGCTTGTGGTATAAGGATTATTCAATGGGTAAATTTCATTTTTTTGATGATAGCGACGAGTGGTTACAGGTTGATAAATTTGGTCACGCATACACTTCGTATTATTTAAGTAAGGTTTCTAGTAAAGGTTTTAGTTGGGTTGGTTTTAGTGATAATAAATCAGCAGTTTACGGCTCATTGCTCGGCTTTTTTTATATTGCTTCTGTTGAAATTTTTGATGGTTACTCTGAGCATTGGGGTGCTAGCACGAGCGATTTGGTTGCCGATGCAGTAGGCTCTTCAATTTATTTATCGCAACAGCTACTTTGGAACGAGCAGCGAATTATTCCTAAGTTTTCGTTTCACACAACCGATTATGCCGCTATAAGACCAAATTTATTGGGCAACGATTTTAAAGAGCAACTTATAAAAGATTATAACGGGCAAACTTATTGGTTGTCGTTTAATATAAAAAGTTTAGCTAATTTGAATAAGTTTCCTGCTTGGCTCAATTTTGCCGTAGGTTATGGAGCTGAAGGTATGGTTGGCGGTAAAAATAACGATTTAGCTGATATTCCTGTTGATAGCGATTTAGATTTTACCAGAAGAAGACAATTTTATATTAGTTTGGATATTGACCTTGGAAGAATAAAAACTAAAAGTAAATTTGTGAATACATTATTTAGCTTTATAAATATTATAAAATTCCCTTTGCCAACGGTTGAATTCTCTCAAGGTAATGCGAAATTTTATCCAATATATTTTTAATGATTAATTAATAATATTTAAAAATATCGAGAAAGTGAATAGCATATTAATAAGTCCACTTGATTGGGGATTAGGACATACAACACGTATTATTCCTATTGTACATAGTTATTTAAAACAAGGAGCTAAAATAACTATTGCTTGTAATAATTTACAAAAACAAATACTAGGTAAAGAGTTTAATAATGTTAGTTTTATAGATATAAGAGGGTACGACATAGAATTATCGTCAAGTAAAAATCAAACATTAAAAATATTATTTCAGATACCAAAAATTTTAAAAAGAATAAAACACGAAAAGGCTTTTGTAAAAGAGTTTATTAAGAGTAATAATGTTGATTTAATTATTTCTGATAACCGATATGGATTTAGAAACAATAAAGTTAAATCTGTAATTATTACACATCAAACATACATTAAAACTCCATTAAAATTTAAGTATTTGTTAAATTCAATAAACACAGTAGTAATTAATAAATTTGATGAGTGTTGGGTTCCTGATGTTGAGGGGGAAGGTAATATTTCCGGCGAATTGTCTCATAAAAACAAACAAATTAATAATATAAAATACTTAGGTATATTAAGTAGATTTGAAAAAATAAATCCTATAGAAAAAACAAATAAAGTGTTAGCAATAATTTCAGGGCCCGAACCGCAGCGAACTTTGTTTGAGGATATTGTAGTGCAAAAGTTATCTCAAGAAAATTATAAATCTATAATAGTAAGAGGTACAAATAAAGACACGAAGAAAGATTCTGATAATATTAGCTTTATAAATATTGCAGATTCAGAGCAATTACAGAAACTAATTGCACAATCGGAATATATAATATCTCGTTCAGGATATTCCAGTATTTTAGATTATGTAAAACTAGGAGTAAAAGCCATTCTTGTTCCAACACCCGGACAAACAGAGCAAGAATATTTAGCTGAATATTTATCGCAAGAGTATGATTTTATTTATGTTAAACAGTCTGACTTTGTAAATTATTTAATCAATAGAATTACTATACCAATTTAATTTCAAAACTATTGATATTTAAAATAATTATTATGTTGATAGATAATCAAATGCCTATAAAAAACGAAGTGAATTTATAGGTAATTTTGATTACTAATCAATTATTATTAATTGAACTGAGATTATTAGTTAAATCTGTTTATTATCTTAGTTTAACGAAAAAATGCCATTCAAATTAATGAATGGCATTTCTTATAATTTTAATAAATTTTATAGTTCAATAATTTTTATCCAATTAAATTTATCTTCTTCGTCGCCTGTTTGAATAGCTTGTAAACGGTGATATAATTTTGTAGAAACTTCACCTGCTTTTTCCATTCCGTAAACGTACGATTTTCCTGTTCCTAAATCATCAATTTGACCAATAGGACTAATAACAGCAGCAGTACCGCATCCTCCGGCTTCATCAAAACTAGCAAGTTCTTCAACCGGAATTCTACGTCTTTCAACTTTCATACCCATATCTTCAGCCATAGTGATAAGACTCATATTGGTGATTGAAGGTAAAATTGAAGTTGAATGTGGGGTTACATAAGTATTATCTTTTATACCAAAAAAGTTGGCAGGGCCAGCTTCATCAATATATTTCTTTTCCTTTGCATCTAAGAATAGGGCAGAGGCATAACCTTTTTCGTGAGCAATGTCAAGTGAATTTAGACTTGCTGCGTAATTACCTCCAACTTTAATACTTCCTGTACCAAGTGGAGCTGCACGGTCAAATTCACGTTCAATCATCATTTTAACAGGCTTAAAACCTTCTTTAAAATAAGGACCTACCGGAGTAACAAATATCATAAATAAATACTCGTCAGCAGGTTTTACACCAACTCTTGCACCTGTACCAATAAGTAAAGGTCTAATATATAAAGATGCTCCTGAACCATATGGAGGGATAAATCTTTCATTTAATTTAATTGCTTTTTCAACCGAAGCAATAAAAATATCATCGGGAACTTCAGCCATAAGAACTCCTTTTGCAGAATTACGCATTCTTTTAGCGTTTTCTTCCCAACGGAATAAACGAACTTTCCCATCTTTACCTTTAAAAGCTTTCATTCCCTCAAAAGCTTCTTGTCCATAATGTAATGTAGTTGCAGCAATATGAATGCTTACTTCTTCTGATGATGAAACTTCAATTTCTCCCCACTTACCATCGCGGTAGTAACAACGAGTATTATAATCTGTTTTTATATATCCAAAGGGTAGATTACCCCAATCTAAATCTGACATAATATATGTTTTTTAAGTGTTTATTTTGCCCAAAAGTACTAAAAATAATTGCTATTTTATATTAGAATTCTATTAAATTTATTTTTAATAATAAGTGTAAGTGTTATTGAATTTGTTTAACTGTTTATGCGTTTAAAGTATAGAGAGGAATAAACGAATAAACATTAAAAAAAAGAAAAAATATTAACATTTGTTCATAACCTGTACTGATTTATACATTAATTACATATTAGCTCTAATTTTTTTTTTAATTATATTGTAAATATACTTACTTTGATGTTGAATCAAATAACACATGGCATGAAATCGAAATTTACATTACTTTTTTATTTACTATTTATTAGTATTTTTTCTTCTTTAGCACAAGAGAGCATTATTGCTGATACCTCAATGTATAATCAAGAAATAGACCCTTCTGAATTTGACGATGAGTTGTTTGTGAAAATGTTGTTTGATAAGATTAACGAACATCGTATTAAATTTGAATTAGATAGTATTGTTGAAGAGGAAATTTTAACTCAAGCTGCACAAGATAACGGTAAGTATATGGCTTCTGTTAACAAAGAAACCGATATTCAAAGTGGGAAAAAGAAAACTACAGGTGATAGAATAATGTTTTATGGTGGTTCAAATTTTGGGTATGAATTAACTCGTAAGGTAACAATCAAAAAAGGAAAAATATATTTAACATATCGTCAGGCTATTGACGAAATAATGTTTAAATGGACAAGTGGAAAAAAGAAACTTGAAATTTTAGATGATAAAAATCTAATCTTTGTTGGAATAGGTGCATATATTGATGGTACTGAAAAAAGGTTATATGTTTCGGCTGTTTTCGGAAATTACAAAAGTTTTAATAAAGGTGCCGACAAAAGAAAAGAGCTTGCAGTTCCCTATACAAAAAAGAAATATGGTTTAAAAGGCTTTGATTTTACTGTATGTAAGAAATGTAATAAGTATAAAAATATTGGCGAATTACAAGCAAACTTATTTGTTAGAGATGGAAAGATATGGTTTAAAACTGATAATGTGAAAAAGTTTAAGAAACTTATTAAGGGGGGAAAAGACGGTATCGCAGTTGATATTGTACAACGTGCTCAATATAGTTGCGACGATGATAATATTATTGATAATAATTTGAATAACAAAGGTATTCTTTTGAAAAGATATTATAAAAATAAATTATTTAAAAAGAATATTTATAAAAAAGACCCTAAAGCCAGAAGACAAAAATTAGAGGTAGCAATAGGTAAATGGCCGAAAAAATTAGACCCAAATAGCGAGTACGAACTTAACTTAGTAATAATAAAAGATAAGCACGTTTGTTATAATATTCCACAATCGTATAGCGATAATGGTAGTTTGGAGTTTAGCCAAAATGGTGGATTAATTGCTGATACTGTTATGATTGACGGTTTTGATGAGTATATTCCAAAACCTGAAATAACAGAATTAAATTTTAAAATACCTTTCGCGAAAAATAAATCGACATATAAGCAAGAAGATATTCAGCCGTTTGTTGACGCACTTAATGAGCCTGAGTTTATAATAAAAGATTTAAAAGTAAAAGCCTACTCATCAATTGAAGGAAATGTTGCAGCAAATGTTAAATTACAGAAACGACGTGCCGAAAGTATTATTACTACTCTTAAAGAAATGCAAAGCAACAAAAACATAAAAGCCGAAATTACAACTGATGATAGTTGGGAAGATTTTAAGCGTGATGTGCAGGGAACAGAATATGAGTTTTTAGCAGATAAAACAAAAGAGGAAGCTCAGAAATACATAAGAGAGAATAAATTATCGGATAAATTAGAGCCTATTCTTAAAAATGAACGTTATGCAGAAATGAGTATGACTGTAACTTATGATATTATGGGTAAAAAACAAGAGCCATATGTTGTAAGTAGATTCAATCGAGCTGCAAAAAGTTGTGATAAGGATAAAGCTTTACTAATTCAAAAATATATTTTTAAGCAAGTTTTAGACGAGAATTATTCTAAAAAAGCTATTTATAATCAGGTGATTGATTCAACTAATGCCGATTGTGCAGGTTTGCTTATGAATAAATTATGGCTTGAGCAATGGGCTAGTGATGAGGATTTGAATAGCAATATTTGTAAAAGAATTGATGCGTTAAACAAATTAGCACCAACAAATAATTATATTTTGTACAATAAATATATTTGTAATATAAACGTATGGAATAGTGATAATGCAAGCGATATTTTTATGTTTCAAAAGAAAATAAACGAGTTGTATAAATCGTCTTTATCAAAAGAAACTGTAGATAATTTGAATCTTGAATTTCAATTTAAAATAATTGGAAAATACGATACACTTGATAAGCCAATTGCTATTGTTGTAAGAAGTTTAGAGAGAATAAAAGAAATTGTAAATGTTGATGGGTCAAGTTGGAAAGATGCCTTAAAATTATCTTATTTATTTATGGAGCATAAAGATTACGATTTTGCAGCCAAATTATTAGAACCGTTTATTTATAACAAATTTGTTTTTGATGAGCTAATATTTACTTATATTTCTCTTTGTAGTCATTCAAGTTATCGTATGATGTCTAATCGATTTTATACAGCAATGTTAAAAGCAAAAGAGTTAGATAAAACTAGGTTCTGTAAACTTTTTGCAGGTGACAAACTCTCAATACAAGTATTAGAAAATACACAAGTAAAAAGGTTGTATTGTAAAAATTGTGATAAATAATGAAAACAAATTTATTGATATTATTTTTTGTATTAGCTTCGTTTTTGGGGTTTTCTCAATCGTATAAAGATAATTTTAATAAAAGTTTAACAACCCAACAACGACAAGATTTAAAAAATAAAATACACGAATATTCACAAATGATAAAAGAGGATAAAAATAATCCAACTTTATTTTTGAATAGGGGTGTTGTGTATTCGCAATTAGGATATCATAACGAGGCAATTACCGATTATAATAGTGCGTTAAAGTTAGACTCTACAATGTCGGAGGCGTATTATAACCGTGGTTTATCTCGCTCAAGATTTCGGTACTCAAAAAGGTCGTGTAGTGATATTAAAAAATCGTATATATTGGGATTAGATATTGCAAAAAACACATACATAAAGCATTGTAAAATGTATTTTTCTGAACTTGGTGAAATAAAATAGTAGTAATAAATAATTTACTAAATGATTCCATTTTTAAAAGAAGTAACAACCGAAATATTTGTGAACCATAACGATGGCTTCGATAATGTAGCTATAGTTTTTCCAAATAAACGAGCCGGATTATATTTTAAAGATTATATTTCAAAGATTGTAGATAAACCAATCTTTTTACCCGAAATTTTTACCGTTGACGAAATAATTGCAAAGTTTTCTAATTTGGTTGCTATTGATGATATTTCACTAACATATTATTTATTTCAATCATTCAAAAAGTTTATAAAAACTACCGAAAATTTCGACGACTTTTACTTTTGGGGGCAAATGCTTTTAAGCGATTTCGATGATATAGATAAAGAGCTTGTTAATGCGAAAGATATATTCTCTAATCTTGCCGAGCAAAAAGAAATAGATTTGCTTTTCGATACTTTTACGAAAGAGCAAATTGAAGCAATTGAAATGTTTTGGGGTGCTTTTAAAGCCAAAAATAACTCGGAACATAAACAAAAGTTTCTCGAAATATGGACTCAGCTTTATAGCATTTACACTGATTTTAGAAATACTCTTTCAAAAGAAGGAAAGGCTTATAACGGATTATTGTACCGCGATGCTCATACAAATTTTAATACTGAAAATTTACTAAAATTAGGCTTTGATAAAATATTTTTTATAGGATTTAATGCATTAAACAAAGTGGAGCACGATTTCTTTTCGTTTGTGCAAAAAGAAGGTGTTGCTGAATTTTATTGGGATTACGATAATTACTTTTTAGGAAACAAAAAACACGAAGCGGGTTTCTTTATAAAGGATAATATAAAAAGTTTTCCGTCGGAGAATAAAATAAAGCATAATTATTTAACTACTACCAATAAAACTGTGGAGTTTATATCAACACCATCGGCTGTGGGGCAGGCTAAACTTGTAGGGACAATATTAAACGAGTTAAAGCAATTGTCCGATTTCGACATAAATAAAACTGCTATAATTCTTGCCGATGAAACCCTGTTATTACCGGTTCTTTATTCTTTGCCCGAAGGAATAGAGAAATTAAATATTACAATGGGATTCCCGTTAAAAGAAACGCCTGCTTACAATTTAATAATTAGCTTAATAGAGCTTCAAATAAGAAAAAACTCAAATAATAATTACTACTACAAAGATGTAAAAGCAATTTTAACTCACCCGTATATAAGAGGCTTGTTTTTTGATGATTCAGATGAAGTGTTAGATTATATTGTAAAGCACAATGTTATTTATATTGAGCCAAAAGAGTTAGAGAAAAACGACTTGTTTAAGCTGTTTTTTAAATCGGTAAACGAAACAAACAAAATTCAAGATTATTTAATAACTATTTTAGACTCAGTATATAATAGCTTAGAAAATAATGAACGTAACGATAAGTTTAGTCTCAAATATTTAAGTAATTTAAGTTTGGTAGTTAAAAAACTTAACGATTTACTTTTAACATCAGAAATTGATTTAGGAGTTAAAACGTACTTTAGTATTGTACGAACTGTGTTAAGCGGTAAAAGTATTCCGTTTGAGGGAGAGCCAATAGGCGGTTTGCAATTAATGGGAATATTGGAAACACGTTTGCTCGATTTTGAAAACATTATTTTCTTATCGATGAACGAAGGTATTTTACCAAAAACAGGAGCTACAAATTCGTTTATTAGTTATAACTTACGTAAAGGTTTTGGTATTCCAACAATCGAACATCAAGACTCTATATATGGTTATTATTTTTACCGATTATTGCAACGTGCAAAAAATATAAGACTGGTGTATAATAGTGCGGTAAGTGTGTCGAGTAAGGAAAAAAGTCGTTTTTTATCACAAATAATGTTCGAAAATATTTTTGAGATAAAAGAGCGTAATTTCACATTTAAAACCGATATGCCTAGAGTGCAAAATATATCTATTCAAAAAACAGATATATTACTCAGTAAATTAAATAGTTATACACGAGAGGGTAATAAGCGAAATCTTTCACCCTCGGCAATAAATACTTTTATCGATTGTAGTCTGAAATTTTATTACAGATACGTTGAAGGTATAAAACCGGCTGATGAGGTTACCGAAGAAATAGATTATGCAATTTTTGGAAGTATTTTACATAAAACAATTCAGATATTATATACCGAGTTTGAAAAATCGCAAATAACAATTAAACGCGATGATTTAGTTTCTATTAAAAATAATAAGTCGTTAATCGAAGATGCTATTGTAACAGCATTTTCCGAAGAGTATTTTAATAATAAAAAGGTAAACAAATCTGATTTGCAAGGACGAAATATCATTATTTTTGATACAATTTATAAATATGTGTCAGCAATTATTGAAAAAGATATTGAGTACTGTCCGTTTAAAATTATAAGTCTTGAAAAAGAGTATTCTTTTCCAATAGAAATAGGTGTAAATAACGAGTTGATAAATGTAAAAACCGGAGGTATAATCGATAGAGTTGACCAAAAAGATGATGTGGTTAGAGTTTTAGATTATAAAACAGGCGGAACCGATGTTAAGTTCAAGTCAGTAGCAGAACTTATTGATAGTGAAACTAAAAAACGTCCGAAAGCTGTTTTTCAAACTTTTGTATATGCAGAGGCATTTAAGTATAATAATCCATCAGTAAATAATATTGAGCCAGGAATTATTAAAGTAAAAGAAATTTTATCAGATAATTACGAAACATCTGTAATGTTTGATAAAGTTCCCGTAAGAAATTATTTAAATTTTAGTAACGATTTTGTATCAGAAGTAAAACAGATTGTTGCCGAAATTTTTAATAATGAAAGTAGTTTCTCTCAAACAGAAGATGAAAAAAAATGTTCGTATTGCGATTATAAAAATATTTGTCATAAATATTAAAATGTGTATTGTTTTAACAAAAACTAAATTTAAAATATAAATTAAATATAGTGTATGTAAATGTTCAATAAAATATTACTTAACTTGTTAATATTACTATATTAATATAGTGGAGTTGTGCTATGTATCAAAAGATAAAACAAGTAATTAATTTTTGTATAATGCTGAAAAATAATAATATAAATATAAGAATTGAATTGTTTTTGTTAATAACTTGTTTATTATTGTATAAGTGTTATTAGATATGTTAAGGCAACCAAAAAAAAATATATTCGTCAATTAAATAACTTTTAAAGTTTAATGGATTTTGCAGATAAAGAGCAGGTAGAAAAACTGTTGAAGAAATGTATAAAAGGTGATTCAAGGAGTCAGCGACTTTTGTACGAAAGATTTTACGGAAAGATGCTTGCAGTATGTTACAGATACGCAAGAGACCATGATGAAGCTCAGGATATAGCTCATGAAGGGTTTATTCGAGTTTTTGATAAATTAAAAAGCTTTAAAAATACAGGTTCTTTAGAAGGTTGGATAAGGAGAATTGTTGTAAATAATGCAATCGATTACGTAAGAGCAAAGAAAAAGCTAGTTTTCGATAATGAGGATGAAACCGTATTAGGTAATATTTATGATGAGGAATATGACTTGGTTGATGCAAATTTAGCAAAAAAAATGAAGGCTGAATTACTAATAGAGTTAATTCAAAAATTATCTCCTGCATATAAAACAGTGTTTAGCTTATATGTTTTAGAAGATTATTCGCACAAAGATATTGCTGAAGCATTAGGTATAAGTGTGGGAACTTCAAAATCTAACTTGGCAAAGGCCAAAATGAAATTAAAAGAATTGTTTAACGAATATAGCTACAAACTAGATGAGTAAGATAAACATTGAAGAAATTGTAAAAAACAAACTTGATAACTACGAAATGCCTTATGACAATTCGTGGAATGAGTTTGAAAAGAAACTTAATAAAAATAAAGTTTCGTACGCCAAGTACTATATAGTTGCGGCTGCCATAATTGTGGTAGGTCTATTATCAATTCCGTTTTTAAATAATAAAGTAAAAACAGAAAAAGAAGACATTCCAGCTGTTGTTTCGCAAGAAAATAGTAAAATTAAAAAAGAAAAGCAAGTTGTGATTGTTGGAGTTGAGAAAGTTAATGCTAAAAAAACAGCATCAACAAAAACTAATATTACAAAATTAAAAAGTGTAAATAGGCAAATCTCACAAAATAATGAAGACGATAAAATAATAGAACATGAAAAAATAGAAGATAATAATAAAATTGTATCTAATGATGAAAATAATATAAATCAAGACGTTGAACAAAGTGCTATTGTTGATACAGAACAATCCAATATAAATGATATACCTAATATTTCTGCTAATTTTAAGGCAAATACTATTGCTGGCTGTGAACCGTTAACAGTATATTTCACACCCGAAAATACAGAAAAAGCAGAATATTTATGGAAATTTAGTGACGGAACCGTTAGTAATGAAAAGATGCCTAAGCATATATTTAAAAAAGCAGGAGAGTATGCTGTAGAGCTAACAGTTAAATCAATTTATGCGAAAAATACAGTTAAATCAATTAAAGAAAAATATATTATTGTGAATCCGAAACCTAAAGCCGTTTTTAGTACTTCACATGATAATAATATATATTATTTTGACTGTCCAGACGATTATACTAATGTTAAATGGACAATTGATTCAAAAGTTATTTCTACAGAATTAGATCCAGAATATGAATTTAAAACAATAGGTAAATCAAAAATAACTTTAGTTGTTGAAAACGAATTTCATTGTAAAGCAAATTATTCAGAAAATGTAAACATAGAACCAATATTTCAAATTGCAAATGCTTTTACACCTGATGATAACGGAGATAATGAATTGTTTGGACCTGTTTTTGAAAACCTTGATAATTACGAATATTTTCTATATATTTACGATGCTTACGGAAAACTTATTTTCAAATCTAATTATGCAAATCAGGCTTGGAATGGAAAAGTTAATAACTCTAGCTCTATAGCTACTGATGGAACTTATATTTGGAAACTCGTTATTAAAGATAAATTTGGAAATAAGCAAACTAAAAAAGGGCAAGTAGCTTTACGAAAATAGAATAAAATATTACCCTTTATGAATACTAAACTAACTAAACAATATAACTATGAAGAATGCACTATTATTTACCATACTTATTATCGGGAGTATGGTTTTTTCACAAGATAAAAATGTTTATCTGATACTGAATAATAATATAATAAATAATAATGAAATCAATTTTTTTGTAAAAGACAAGAAAGTTGATTATAATAAAATTATAAATTTTAATGGTGTAGATAGTGTTATTATAACAAAAGAAAATAAAAATATAATATATAAATTATTTGTAGAGAACAATTTTTCAATAAATGATTATAGTGAGTTATTAAAATTATTAGGTTTTAATTATGTGTGTATTGATGATAAATGTACAGATATTAAGTATTTTAAGATCTCAGATGCATCAAATCCTCCAGTTGTTATGGAATATGAAAAAGCAGGAATATCAGGAACTCTAGATCATTATAATAGCTTAATTGAACAGCTAAAATACAAAATTTATTCTTATCAGAAAGATGAAATTTCATTAGTAAATGGGTTGATATCAGGTTATTTTGCACATAAAGATAAACAACTTCAGCGATTACTTAATGAAAAACAAGCTCTTTTAAACAAATAACATTATGAAATACATATATATAATTATACTTACTATTATTGTGAATTTTTCGTATTCACAGGCTCCTGGTTGTCCTAATGTTGATGTTGGAAGTGATATATTAAAACATTGTGACCAAAACTGTGTTGATTTATCAGCAACATTTTTACAAACAGGTTTAACTGGGCATTATGGCATTTCAGCAGAGTCTTATGCAAACTTACCATTCCCATTTACAGGGGGTAACTCAATTCCTATTAGTTCTGATGATGATTGGAGTAATGTTATTACTTTACCATTTAATTTTTGTTTTTTTGGTTCATATTATAATCAAGTAATTGTAGGAGATAATGGTATTATCTCTTTTGATTTAACTGATGCAGGAGGTTATTGTCCATGGTCATTTTCATCTAGTTGCCCAAGTTCAAGTTTGCCAACTAATGCAATATTTGGAGTTTATCACGATGCTTATTTACCTGCAGGAGGAACTATGTGGTATGATATATCAGGAACTTATCCTTGTAGGATGTTCACTTTTAAATTTAATCAAGTTGCTCAGTATAGCTGTAATGGTAATAAAACAACAACGGAAATTGTATTGTATGAAACAACTAATGTTATTGAAGTTTACGTACATAATATACAAACTTGTAGTTGGAATAGTGGAAGTCATTTAATTGGTATTCAAAATGCAGGAGGAAGTGTAGGCTTTACTCCACCAGGTAGAAATACAGGTAGTTGGTCTGCAACAGATGAATGTTGGCGTTTTACTCCTGATGGAGGACCTAATTATACAATACAGTGGTTTGAAAATGGTTCTGCAATTGCAGGAGCAACAAATGCATCGGTAAATGTTTGCCCTACAGTGCCTTCAAATTACGAGATTCAAGTTACTTATCATAATTGTGATGGTAATAATGTAATGGTGCATGATGATTTAGATGTTGATATAGCTTCTTTAGATATTTCAAATATTTCATCAACACCTTTAAACTGTCATGATGGAACAAATGGTTCTTTAACTGTGGGGGTTACTACTAATGGTGGAACATCTTTTAATTATAATTGGGATAATGCATCAGATACAGGACCTACAAGTTCTACAACAAATACAGTAACCGGTGTTGGAGCTAATACGTATAGTGTAACTGTTACCGATAATAATGGGTGTACAGATAATGATAATGTTACCATAATTAATCCTCCGGCATTAGTAGTAAATTTAACTCCAACAGATGAAAGTTGTAATGGAGCTGATGATGGAGAAATATCAGTAAGTATATCAAATGGAAATACACCATATGATATAACGTGGACTCCTGGAACGACTGTAAATAATCAACCTTCTCCATATGATATAACTAATTTATCTGACAATTCTTATATTGTATCGGTACAAGATAATAATGGCTGTACAGGTACAGCTTCCGTAACAATTAATCAAGGTCCCGATGTAGTAGCAGATATTTTACCAGAGACAAATCAATGTTTAAATGGAAATAGCTTTACGTTTGATGGTTCGGGAAGCACGCCTTCAGGAGGTACTTACAGTTGGGATTTTGGTGATGGAAACACAGGAACAGGAGCTACACCAAGTCATTCATATGCTACAGATGGTACTTATACTGTAACTTTAACGTACACAAATGGTTCTTGTTTTGATAGTGAACAAATAAGTGTTCAAGTATATCCGCATCCTAATGCTTCTGCAGTAGAAGATCATTCAGTAAGTTGTAATGGCTTATCTGATGGACAAGCAACAGCAAGTGGGGGTGGTAATTATTTATGGCCAAGTGGAACAACTACAGCCATAGAAACAGGATTATCAGCCGGAACATATACCGTTACAGTAACAAGTAGTGTAGGTAATTGTCCTTCAACAGCAGATGTAACTATAACCGAGCCCACAGCTTTGGTAATAACAGTATCCAATGCACCGGCAAGTTGCTATGGAAATAGTGATGGAACAGCAGTATGTGATATAACAACAGCATCTACTTCTCCTTATGATTATGAATGGTCAACTGGAGATAACACAATGGGTACAACAAGTTTAACAGAAAGTTTAAATACTCTATCAGCCGGTTCGTATGATATAACAGTAACTGATGCTCATAATTGTTCAGAGGTAATGGCTTTCACAATATCGCAACCTACACCATGGAATGTAAGTTATTCTGTGGTAGACGCAACATGTGGAAATGCATCAGGCTCTATAGATTTAACAGTAAATTCAGGAAATACAGGTCCATATAGCTATTTGTGGTCAGGAGGAGAGACGAGCGAAGATTTAACAAATATCTTAGCTGGAGCCTATACCGTAACTATAAGTGATAATACAGTATGTGATACCGTAATAGCTATATCTGTAGCAGATGCAGGTTCCCCCATAATATCGATAGATGGACATACCGATCCATTCTGTAATGGAAGTAGTGATGGGACTGTAAGTGCATCATTAACCACTACAACAAGTGCTAATTACACCTATACTTGGTCTTCGGGTACAGGTAGTCCATCAACACCAAGTAGCTCAACAACAACAACCGTATCAGGAGTAGGAGCAGGAACAATAACCGTTCAGGTAACTGACGGTAATGGTTGTACAGCTTCAGATCAAATAATATTATCAGAACCAACAGCCATAGTAATAACAGTTGATAGTATACATGATGCTAATTGTGGACAACCTGATGGTGATATTTATATATCAGTAACAGGCGGAACTGTGGCTAGCGATTATACCTATAGTTGGAATACAAACCCAGTTCAAAGTACACAAGATGCAACAGGTGTTTTAGGAGGAACTTATACAATAGATGTAACCGATGATAATAGTTGTCCGGCAAGCTTAAGTGGATTAGTTGTTGGAGATAATCCTCCGTTACAGATAGCAGGAAGTATAATAAGTAATCCATTATGTTTAGGTGATTGTAACGCTGTAGGAGAAGTAACAATAACAACAGTAACCACTGGACCATATGATTTTGTGTGGGATAATGGTTTAACAAGTAATTTAAGCACTAATGAATTAACAGACACTGTAGATGGACTTTGTGCAGTAAATACTTATAATGTAACTGTAACCGATGCTAATGGATGTACAGCAATAACAAATATAAAGCCTTCAGATCCAACCTTATTAATAGCTGCTGCAGTTAGTACAAATATAGATTGTTTTGGCGGTAATAATGGAACTGCCACAGCATCAGCACATGGAGGAACCCCTGGTTATAGTTATTCATGGGATGGTGGAATGTTACCACAAAACGAAGTTGATACAGGGTTGATTTCAGGAACATATATAGTAACAGTAACAGATGCAAATGGTTGTACCGATACGGCTTCTGTTACAATAACAGAACCAAGTCAACTAACACTATCTGTAAATAGTTATACCGATGAATCCTGTAATGCCTCAAATGGAGATATAACAACAATAACAACAGGAGGAACAACCAATTATAGTTATTTATGGGATAATGGAGCAGTAACTGCAGATATAACAGGTTTAATTGGAGGTGTAACCTATTGGTTGACTGTAACTGATGCTAATGGATGTACCGCAATAACAAATCAATATATTGATAGTATACCCCCAGGAGTAGCCACTATAACAAATACCACCGATATAACATGCAATGGGTTTAATGATGGAACCGCAACAGTAACAATAGTAGGCGGAAGTTCAAATTTTGATTATTCATGGGGTAATGGATATACTGAAAATGGAACAAGTAATGTGTCAAGTACAGTAACAGGCTTATCTCAAGGTGTAATAAGTGTAAGTATAACAGATGCTAATAATTGTGTAATAACAGCATCATCAACAATAAATGAGCCTGCACAACTAGTAAATGTTTTCACTGTAGATACATTAGAATGTAACTCATATTGCGATGCATCAATCTCAACATCAATAACTGGCGGAATACCAGGTTATACATACAGTTGGAATACTATACCTGTATTAACAACAAGTAGTATTGATAGTTTATGTGCAGGAAGTTATACTGTTGTCGTAACTGATACAAATAATTGTACAATTACAGAAAGTGTGACCATTGATGCTCCGCCAGCAATGAGTTTAAGTGCAGTAACAACAAATTCAAGTTGTAATCAAAGCGATGGTAGTATAGACTTAACAGTAACAAATACCTCAGGTACAATGACATATTATTGGGAAGAAGGGGCAAATCCCGGCATCCAAATATCAAGTAATGAAGATTTAGTTAATGTTGCAGCCGGAAGTTATTTTGTAACAGTAACCAACGGTAGTGGTTGTGAGGTTACTGGCAATTGGGATGTAATAGATGATTCAGCACCAGTGGCAGTAATGACAGACTCTTCGGATGTTACATGTTATGGTGACGATAATGGATATGCAACTGTAACTGTAACAGGAGGAACAGGAGTAGGAACTTATACATATTTGTGGAATAATGGTGAGGTGACAGCTACAGCATCTAATTTGAGTGGAGGAAGTTATAGTGTTATCGTAACAGATGCAAATAACTGTCAAGCTACAGCAGGAGTTACGATTTATGAACCACCATATTTAAATTTTACTTTAAATACATATGATCCACTATGTAGTGGTGGTACAGATGGGTGGGCGTCAGTAACCCCTTATGGAGGTACCCCAGGATATAGTTATATATGGACAGGTTCGGGTACTAATCCGAATGATTCGTTATTTACCAATTTAGGAGATGGATTATATACAATTCAAATAACTGACGCTAATGGATGTGATACAATATTGAATAATATACAAATAAATGAACCTCCAGCTATGTCAGCTAGTTCAGTAATAACTGAAGTGACTTGTAATGGTTATAATGATGGCGAAATAAATTTAACAGTAATAGGAGGAACTGAATCAAGTTCATATGATTATATTTGGGATAATAATGCAGGAGGTCAAACAACAAATCCTGCAGTAGGTTTAGGCGGTGGGATATATTCGGTATCTGTTTACGATGATAATAATTGTGAGCTAATATATTCAACAACAGTAAATGAGCCAACGCAGATGGTAATAGATAGTTTGATACCAACAGATTTAAGTTGTTTCCAATCAGGCGATGGAATAATAAATGTACATGTAACAGATGGAACCCCTGGCTATTCATTTAATTGGGAAACAGGTTCTAATCCTGGTGTACAATACAGTGCAAATGAAGACTTAGCTAATTTAAATTCCGATACATACTTTTTAACAGTAACCGATAATAATGGTTGTACTGTAGATACATCTGTAATAATAAATCAGCCGTTACAATTAACTTTAAGTTTATCACCAACAGATGAAACCTGTTATGGATATTGTGATGGTGAAGTTTCATCAATTGTAACCGGAGGAACTCAAATAGCCGGAAGTTATGACTTTTTATGGAGTAATAATGATGTGACACAGGATTTAGTAAATGCATGTCCAGGAACATATACACTACAAGTAACAGATGCCAATGGGTGTACCATAAGTGGAACAGAAACAGTAAATGGTTCGCCACAATTATTTATAAATGTATTAGATATTACAGACGCTACATGTGGTGATAATAATGGAGAAATAACTATAGATATTGGAGGAGGTAGTGGAATACCTGTAATTGATTGGAGTCCTATAGTAAATAATGCAAACGCATTAAATTTACATAATTCACATGTAATAGATTTACCTTCAGGTAATCATTATTTACAGATAACAGATGCAAATGGTTGCCAGATAGATACCAGCTTGCCGTTAAATAACGTTGGAGGACCTGTTTTAGATAGTATAGTAACTGTAGATGTAACTTGTTTTGGTGATTGTGATGGTTCCGTTTCTGTTTATTATCATCAACCAGTAAATGCGGCACCACCCTATACATTATCATGGGATAATAATCCTGCATATACAAATAATACAACATTAGATAGTAGGTGTGAAGGAACTTATTATTGGGAAGTATCAGATATAAATGGCTGTATAATATCAGGTTCAGGTTATGTAGGGAGTCCTACAGAGTTGACTTCCGCTTTTGTATCGTCTAATAATGTTACCTGTAATGGTGTATGTAATGGTGATGCAACAGTTAATGTTAATGGAGGAACTGCACCTTATACTTATACATGGACAGATGGAGTTAATAATACATCAGCTGGTATTAATTTATGTGCAGGTATTCATAATGTATTAGTAACTGATGATCATGGATGTACATCGCAGTCAAATGTAAATATAACAGAGCCTACACCATTATCAATAGATTCGGTTTCAGGAATAAACGTAAGTTGTAGCGGTTTGTGTGATGGTGTTATTTGTATTCAGGGATCAGGAGGTTCAGGTACGTATTATTATCAATGGTTTGGTGCAAATAGTACCGCTTCATGTGCTAGTGATTTATGTGCAGGAAATACAGTAACAGTAAGTCTTACTGATCAGAACGATGTAAACTGTTCCGTAAGTGCCAGTTTTGTTGTAGATGAGCCGGCACCTTTAGAGTTATCAACAAGTTCAATACCGACACATTGTAATGGTGCAAATGGAGAGGCTGTAATAGACAATATAACAGGAGGTACGGCTCCATATTCAATAAATTGGTCGCCATGTACTATCAATTGTAGTAACATGAATTTGACAGGTCTTACAAATTCAATATATCAGGCACAAGTAACCGATGCTAATGGTTGTACTTCTGTTGCACAAGTTCAGGTTGATGACAAGCCTATACCTTATTTGTATGATCAAATAATTGAAGATGCAAACTGTAATGGTTTAGCTGATGGATATGCTAAAATAAGAATAGATGGAGGACAGCCACCATATAATTATTTTTGGAGTCCAAGTGGTGGTGCTAATTCTGATTCTTCTAATACATTATTAGCAGGTACTTATACTGTTTTAGTTCAAGATGCCGATGGGTGTGAAGTATCCACCGTTTTTACAATTAATGAGCCTGATCCAATAACTGTATTCGCCGATGGTCCTGCTACTCCTGTTTGTATAGATCAAGCGACAAATTTAACAGTTTCTGCAAATGGCGGAACTCCACAATACACTTATATATGGTCAGATACTACTTTAAATGGTCAAACAGTAACAGCACAACCACATCAAAGTTCTAGTTATAGTGTTTATGTAATTGATGCTAATGGCTGTCAGTCAAATTCATCTCAGGTAACAGTGCAAGTTTATCCTCCAATACATGTAGTAGCCTCTCCTGACCAAACAATTTGTTCGGGAGAAAGTACTAATATTTCAGCAACAGCTACAGGGGGAAATGGAAGTAGTTATACATATAATTGGATTCCTGTGAATGGGAGTACAACTTCCGTTATACCTGTATCGCCGATAAATACAACAACATATACAGTATGGGCAAGCGACTTATGTAATTCTCCATCAGATACCGCAAGTACTATTGTAAATATAGCTTATGCTCCACAAGTATTATCTATAAAAGGAGGAGAAGGCTGTGAACCATTAGGTGTTGCATTTGATGTAGTATTAGCGGATACAACATTAAATGTGTCGTATCAATGGAATTTTGGAAATGCCGGATCTTCAAATTCAAGCTTGTCAAATCCTGTATATACTTATGATAACGAAGGTTTTTATGATGTATCGTTAAGATTAACATCGATAAACGGATGTGTATTAGATACAACAGTTGATGGTTTGGTAAAAGTATATCCTGTACCAGAAGCAATTTTTTCATCAGATAAACAGGTTGTTTCAATATTTAATTCTGAAGTGGAATTTACTGATAATTCAGATGGATTTGGTTATCCTTTGTCTAATATGTGGGATTTTGGAGATACAACAGCAATGGATGAAGGAGTAACAAGAGTAATGCATAGATATAAATCTCCGGGAGTTTATACTGTAATGTTGTATGTAACAAATCAGTATGGTTGTGTAGATTCCACAAGTGGATTAATACAGGTAGAGCAGGAGCATACCTTTTATATGCCAAATGCATTTAGACCTAATTTAGATAAATGGTTCTATCCAAAAGGAATAGGCATAAATACAGGTAATTATAAATTTACAGTTTATAATAGATGGGGAGAACCAATATTTGAGACAAAAGAATATCCGGAAGGAACTGACCAAGTTGACCGACTAGGAACTATTGAAGGAGGTTGGAACGGTAAGTACAATAATACTGGAAAATACGTTCAAGATGGTGTTTATGTTTGGATAGTAGAGCTAGAAGATGTAAACGGATATATGCATGAATATTCAGGAGTAGTAAATGTTATTAGATAATATTCTATATATAAAATAGTAAACAAAAAAGGTTGGTAAGTTAGTTATCAACCTTTTTTTGTTTATTATAAAAAATACAAAAAAGCAACCTTTTTAATATATATTCGTCAAAAAAATGTAAATTAGAAGTAAAATTATTTTAAATTTACGAATAAATATTTGCACAAATACGAAATCCCCATTTTGTATACTATACTTAAATAGTATTTTAAACTGACCTATTTATGAGAAAAACATTAACCTATTTAGTGTTGTTGTTCGTTGTATCAACAACTTTTGCACAGAATATTGTGAAAGAGAAGTCTACTCTAGTCAACTCTAATAATACTCAAATTTTAAAATTTACTGAGTTTAAGCTAATAGATAACCAATATATGGTTGTTTATTTTTGTATAGATGGAATAGAAGATGATTTGCAAAAAAATGAATTGACAACCTTTTTTGAAGAAAAATCATTTATAAAAAAAGCTAGGATATATAATGATATAAATCGAGATATAAGATGTCAGTTAGAAGTTAAAAGAGATGTAACAGCTAATGATATATTCTTATTGTTAAAAAAGAAAAATCTTGATTTTAAATATATATCTGTAAAAGAAATTGAAAAATAAATTTACACCTATGAAAAAACTATTCCTATTTATTTTTAGTATATTATTTATTTCATCAAATTTGTTAGCACAAGATGATACTTCTTGTGATTGGGCAAATAACCCAGCTGAAGATTTAACTGTTGGTACATCATGTAGTTATACTAATGGTGATATTTCGAATATGAACACAGATTCTGGAGAAGGTGATCCCGGTTGTGGAAGTTATGGAAGTGGTCCTGATGTTTGGTATTCATTTACTGTACCTGCATCTGGTAATTTTTTAATTCAAACACAAGCAGGCAGTTTAACAGATCTTGCTATGGCTGTTTATTCAGGTTCTTGTGGTAGTTTGAGTGAGATAACTTGCGATGATGATGGAGGTCCAGGTACTATGCCTGAAATTATAGTTATCGGAGCTACTGCAGGTGAAACAATTTGGATTAGATTATGGGATTATGGTGGCGGAGATTATGGTGATTTTGATATTTGTGTTGTAGATGTACCACCTCCTGCAAATGATGATTGTTCAAATGCAGAAAGTTTAACAGTTAATCCTGATGAAAACTGTGCAACAACAACTAGTGGTACAATATTGGCAGCGACAGCATCTGGTGATGCAACATCTTGTTCGGGGACTCCAAATAACGATGTTTGGTACACTTTTACAGCTGATTATGATGAACAAAATATATCATTGTTAAATGTATCGGGGTCAACTACTGATATGTATTTTTCTGTTTATAGTGGCTCTTGTGGGGCTTTAACTGAATTAATTTGTAGCGATCCTAATTCATCTTGGGTGAGTGGTTTAACTGTTGGAGATACATATTATGTTAGGGTGTATTCGTATGGAAGTACTGATGTTAATACTACATTTGATGTTTGCGTTACAAGTCCATCATGTACTGATGGTATTTTGAATCAAGATGAAGAAAGGATTGATTGTGGAGGTGTGTGTCCTGTTTGTCCTCCTCCAACAGAACAAGATTGTGAAGGAGCAATTCCTATTTGTCAGGATACCTATTCTACTACAACATCGTACTCTGGTACAGGAAATATTACAGGAGAGATAGATGGTGCTCAATCGTGTTTAGGTGCAGGAGAAAAAAATGATGTTTGGTATACTTTTACAGCAATGACAACAGGTAATTTAGGTTTTAATATAACTCCTGTTGATGGTGGTAATGATATGGAT
>Ga0256827_10000393_pt1 | contig 27089 bp, 20 predicted proteins | sample CV84metaG_FD_185977 | JGI IMG/M metagenome (GOLD analysis project Ga0256827, IMG submission 185977) | Hydrothermal vent microbial communities from East Pacific Rise, Pacific Ocean - CV84 | ecosystem: Environmental > Aquatic > Marine > Hydrothermal vents | place: Pacific Ocean: East Pacific Rise...
CTCCAAAACCATCAATTAATAATGATCCAAAGTCGATGGCAGAATATATTTGAACTTCTTCCTCAGGTATTTTTGCATAATTTCTTCGTAGAATAACTGGAAAATCAAGAGAATTATTCATCAGCTCTACAAATAATCCTCTAAAATAATGCATGCAATATTTAGCTTTTTCTTCAAAAACTAACACAATATTATCATCAGCATTAAGTTTAGAAATACTATTAATCTCAGAAATATTTATACTTACAAAAGCTGTTTCAGGCTTACTATCTGATGCTAAATATTCATTAATATTAATCAGATTTACAGTATTTGTTGTTGGAGAATTCCACTCAAGCCCTACAACTATAGTTTCATTATCAGCACCTATGCTTAATATATCCTTTGTTTTTCTTTGAAGAAATTCATAGGGGTTGTATGGAAGTTCTATTTTGTTTTTTGAACTATCGGAAACTCTATCATTATATCTATCAGCAATTAATTTTGCTACAGGAATTTCAAATTCAGGATCTTCGGTAAGGGAAACTCTAATGGTATCACCTAGACCATCTTCTAGTAAAGCCCCAATTCCCATAGCCGATTTTATGCGACCATCTTCGCCCTCGCCGGCTTCTGTAACTCCAAGATGAAGAGGAAATTTCATATTCTCCTGTCTCATTCTCACAGAAAGCATACGGTATGCAGGAACCATCACTCTGATATTGCTGGCTTTCATGGAAAGTACAATATTATGGAAGTTGTGTTTAACAGCTATTCTCAAATATTCCATGGCAGCCTCCACCATTCCCTCAGCGGTATCGCCATACCTATCCATTATTCGCTGAGAAAGCGAACCATGATTTGAACCAATGCGAAGAGCAACATTATTTGCTTTGCATTTTTCGATTAGCTCCACAAATTTTATTTCTATTTCTTTTAAAGCGGCATTATATTCTTCTTCCGAATAATTGATTTTAGTACTACTACCTTCAGCAAAATTACCTGGGTTTATTCGTACTTTCTCAACATAATCAGTAGCCGTAAGTGCTGCTTTTGGATTGAAATGAATATCAGCAACTAAAGGCTGATTATATCCTCTTTTGCGAAGTTCTGAGCTTATATTTTCAAGGTTTTCAGCATCACGAACTACAGGAGCAGTAAATCTAACCATTTCACCACCAGCATCAATTATTCTAATGCTTTGTTCCACATTAGCAATAGTATCCATTGGCTTGCAACTCGACATGCTTTGCAAACGGATTGGATTATTTGCCCCAAGTTTAAGTGTTCCTATTTCAACTTCTACTGTTTGCCAGCGTTGGTATGATGTGAAATTGTTGCAATATGAATATGGTAGGTTTTCTCGCATTATTGTTGATTTGTGTATTTGTTGATTTGGTTATTTGATAGCAAACCGATTATTTTTCTCTAAAGAGTACAAATATAATAAGCTACTCAATTTTCGTAAAAAACACGAAAGAAAAGGGTAAAAGTTTCGTAAATTTTACGAAATTTCGACAATAATTAATGATTTTAACATTTGTTGTTGGTATTGAAATCCATTTTCTGTTATCATTGTAGCCACGGGTTTTTACCCGTGGCTACATATATAGCACCCTTTCAGGGTTAGGATAAACAATCTATCTGTCCTTATACATTTCTTCATAATACTTCTGATAATCTCCCGAAGTAATCTGCTCAACCCACTCAGTATTTTCAAGATACCAATCTACGGTTTTCTCAAGACCTTCTTCAAATTGTAATGATGGTTTCCAACTTAATTCGTTTTGAAGTTTAGTAGAATCAATGGCATAACGCATATCGTGTCCTGCTCTGTCGGTTACATAGGTAATAAGTTTTTCAGATTCTCCTTCTTCACGACCAAGTTTCTTATCCATTATTTTGCAGAGAAGCTTTATCAAATCAATATTTGTCCACTCATTATGACCGCCAATATTGTAAGTATCGCCATCTTTTCCATTATGGAAAATAACATCAATGGCACGACAATGATCTTCTACCCAAAGCCAATCTCTAATATTTTCTCCCTTACCATAAACAGGGAGCGCCTTATTAGTTTTGATATTATTAATAAATAATGGAATCAATTTCTCAGGAAACTGATAAGAGCCATAATTATTTGAACAATTGGAAATTACAATAGGTAATTTATAGGTGTGATTATAAGCTCTAACAAGATGGTCGCTACTAGCTTTTGAAGCAGAGTAAGGGCTACGAGGATCGTAAGATGTAGTTTCAAGGAAGAAACCTGTTTCGCCAAGAGAGCCATAAACCTCATCAGTACTTACGTGGTAGAATTTTTTATCATCGAAGTTATCACCCCATAATTTACGAGCTGCATTTAGTAAGTTTGCTGTTCCCACAATATTGGTAAAGATAAATTCATTGGGATTTGTAATACTTCTATCAACATGAGATTCAGCAGCAAGATGAATTACAGCATCAGGTTGATATTTTTCGAAAACTTCATACATTTTCTCTGCATCAACTATATCTGCTTTTACAAATTCATAATTCTTAGCATTTTCAATATCTCGCAAATTATTCATATTACCTGCGTAAGTCAATTTATCAAGATTAATGATTTTATAATTTGGATATTTATTTACAAATAAACGCACCAAATGTGAGCCTATAAATCCTGCTCCTCCTGTTATTAATATTGTGTTCATATTATAATTTATTAAATTATGTTTTTTGTATTTTATTACTTGCCTGTCTACCTATAGATAGGCAAAGTCGCCGTGCTCCTTTTATTAGACGCAGATTTAAAATGATTACTTATGATTTTTTTATTTTTCCTTTGGAAAAATTTTATCATATAAAATCATATTAATCAGCGTCTAAAATAATAGCGTAGCTATTTCCTTTCTTTGTCTAGTTTCTCTTGGAATTTCCAAGCACTCAAAGTCATTTCATCAATCCCTTTTTCAGCTTTCCAACCAAGTTCATCATTGGCAAAAGAAGTTTCAGCCCAAACTTTTTCTATATCGCCTTCTCTTCTATTTACTATTTTATAATTAAGTTTTAATCCTGTAACTTTCTCAAAAGATTTAATAACTTCAAGAACAGAATATCCATTACCTGTACCAAGATTAAACACTTCGTAATTTTTTTTATTATTGGCTTTTAGCATTCTTTCTACTGCAATAACGTGAGCTTTTGCCAAATCAACAACATGAATATAATCACGAATAGCTGTACCATCAGGAGTGTTATAATCTTCACCAAAAACGCTTAATTGCTCTCTAATTCCAGATGCAGTTTGTGTAATAAAAGGCATAAGATTATTAGGAACTCCAAGAGGTAATTCACCAATTAGAGCAGTTTCGTGAGCACCTACAGGATTGAAGTATCTAAGAGCAATGGCTTTCATTGATGAAGCATAAACAGTATCAGAAATTATATCCTCAGCTATTTGTTTAGTATTTCCATAAGGTGACATGGCGGTTTTACGTGGTGCTTTTTCTGTTACAGGAAGTTCATCAGGCTGTCCGTAAACAGTGCAAGAGCTTGAAAAAACCAAATTAGGAATATTGTGCATATTCATATTCTCCATAATATTTATAAGAGAACCAATATTGTTACGATAATATATAAGTGGCTTTTCAACCGATTCACCCACAGCTTTATAAGCTGCAAAATGAATTATTCCATCAATATCTTTATTGATATTGAAGAAATTGATACAAGCATTATAATCTGATAAATCAAATTTAGAAAACTCGGGTTTTATACCACTAATTTTCTCTATTTGTTCTAAGACTTCTATATGAGTATTTGAGAGATTATCTACGATAACTACATCATAACCTGCATTTTGTAATTCTACTACGGTATGAGAGCCAATATATCCTAAACCTCCTGTAACGAGTATTTTCATTAAGTAATTAATTTGTAATTTTTAAAGGTGTAAAGATAGGGTTTTTGATGTATTGAATTAGGGGAAATTTTTGAAAATGGATTTTCAAAAAAATAATATTCCTAATTATTTATTGTAAGAATATTCCCATCAAAATAGGTATAATATCTTTTTAAAGGTAGTGTTGCAGGGCCATCAATTGGACCTCCATCTAAAATACTAAATTTACTACCACATAATGTATCAGAGCATGTTATACCCGATAAATCCATTGTTATTCTTGAATGTTCTTCCAAAGGGTCATAAGGGCAACCTCTATCGTAGGCAACAAACTCATCAACAGCTATTCTGTAAACTAATACCCCTCTATAACCACCAGTAAGATATACCCAACCGCCAATAGTATTAAGTTCAATATACATGGTTGAGCCAACGTCAATGTTTATATTTACAGGTACATCAGGAATAGATGCATGTTGTACCTTGTCGCCACACGACCATGTGGAACTTAATACCAATAGCACTAATAAACTAAACCCTATAATTCTCATATATCGCATAATAATAACTTCTAATTTCTAAAGACTTTTGCTAAGGCACTAACCGTATATTTTTTCTTGCCATTAAGTTCAGAACACATATATCGTGTTCGCCTTTTCTTGCCTTTTATCAATATTTTCCCATTAATAAAAAACGAATCTCCTTCACTCAAATCTTCAAGATAAACGCTGTTATCTTCAGCTTTATTGTTATAGGAGGCAAGAGCCCTAACTAAGCTCAAGTCTCCATGACTCGATGCTTTAGGATTTCTCATATGTTTTAACAAAACAATCTCTAAATCTCTAGGAAAAACATCAAGTTCAAAGTATTCAATCATTAGGTCTCTGTAGATATCTTTCCACTCCTTGCCATGGGGCTGAACTTTTCTACCATATTTTTGGTACACATCTAAATGAGCAAACTCATGTATCAGTGTAATCAAAAACTCATATTTATTCAGACCTCCATTAATAGTAATAATGTGAGATTTCCCACTACTTCTATTAACCCGAAAATCACCAAGTTTCGTTTTTCTATCATTAACAACCTTTAGTTGAACTGGTTTTTTAAAAATCCAATTAGCAACGACATCTGCTGTATTCTCTGGCAGATAAGATTCAATAACAGAAATAAACTCCTTTCTATTCACTAATAGATGTGTCTACTTGACTAAATGAAGGACACTTCTGTGGACCATGACTGCTACATGAAGATATAGCTACCATAGTAAATAATACAAAAACTACTAGTCCTAATACTTTATTTGATTTACTCATTTCTATTGTTTTCTATTTATTAATTATTTAACTTTTACTGTTTCTAATTTAAGTTTTTCAACTCTATTAATAAGACCATCAATAGCTTGTTGGCTTATTTCTAAATCATTTAATATTTCTGATTTCTTTTCAATGAATGAAGTTTTCATTTCAGCAAAAAGCTCTTGATAATAACTTATCCCCTTTTGAAGATTAGTAGTGAAATTATCTAAATACTTTTTATGTTTTCTATTCATCATAGAAGGTGTTGTTGTATCTAACTCTTTCTTAAGATAATCAATATACAATGCTATTTCTTTAAGAAACATATTAGGGCGGTCATTTCTTGCGATAATATTAATTCTTCCATAGATATGATCTATCATTTCTTTCAAAGAAACTTTTCTAGAAAAATATGCCATATTAGGACCGGGACAAACAGAGATTCCATTACCTTCTGCCTTAGTAGTTTCTATTCCATTTGCTTTCATTGAAGAAATTCCTAAGCCTAGACAAATACATGATTTATCCACAATCTTATCATATTCTGATTTATATTCAGCTTCAGAAAGATTTTTTTCTTCAAGTTCTTTAATCTTAATCTTCTGAAATCTACTTGAAGCGGTACAAAGTCCTTTTTCAGTATATTCATAATTTAACTTTACATACTGACGAGGACAGTGACTACCAGGTTTACCAGCATCAATAAGCTTTTGTTTCTCTATATCCTTAGTATTTCCTTTTAAACTATTAAACGGAACACCTAAAGGTGAAATATTACTTAAATATAGGTGCTCTTCTTTTGCTTTGGCTAATTTATTGATAGTATCATCATCTACACTTGTTGCTTCAGGCACAAGTAACATTGGAGTTCCCCAACCAATAGAGTCAACTTTATAATAATCAAGTAAGAATTCATGTTCTTCGTTAGTTCCAACACCACCTTGAGCAGTTATTTTCAATTCCATTTCCTTTTCTGGAACCTCTAAACCTTTAGCTTTAAGAGCACCCACAAGAAGTTTAAAAATAGGTTCTATTAAATCTTGTTTCTGATCTCTAAACTGAGCAAGAATTGGTCCCATAAGATGACCTTCTGTTGCAAAAGCATGTCCACCACAGTTTAATCCACTTTCAATTCTATATTCAGAAACCCAAAGACCTTTTTTAGCTAAATAAGATCCTTGTAGTAGCGCAGATCGAAAGTCACTAACTTTAAGTACAATTTTCTTTTTTACGTAACCATCTTTATTTGGATAGAAGTCGTTAAACTTTTCAAAATAAGAGAATAATCTTGGATTCATGCCAGCTGAAAGTACAATTGATGAACTTAAATCACTTTCTGCAAAACCTCTTAATGCTGCATGAGCATCATTAAATTCTACAGGAAGTTTCTCTCCATTTTTAAAATTGTCTTTATCAACTTTAGTCATAATGTTTACATCAATACTTCCAATAGATAGGTTCTCATCTAACCAAGCTTTAATGTCTTCAAAATTTCCAAATTTAGAACTTATATTCTGCCACTCTTTTTTTAGTGAAGAACCATCAGGAAGTAAATTGAAATAGTTTTTCAAATCTTCCATCTTTTCATCCTTAATTTGTTTTATTTCTTCAAGCTTCTTTTCGGCTTGCTCTTGCATCATATTAAGATAGGAAGTAATTCTCTTTGCTCTAAAATCATCAATTTTAGAAGATATCTCTTTATAAGGGAGCTCCAATTTCTCACAATAAACCTTTCTTATTTTTTCAATAAGAACGTCATCGACAAGAGAAATAACCGAGTCAATACCCAAATGAGATACTTTTAATGGAGAATCAAGACTATAACCTATACCTAACACTGGTATATGAAATGAATGTGTTTTTGCCATAAAAATATTTATTAAACTGTTAAATTACAGTTATTTTAAAATCATTGCAAATCTATTAAAATAATTACTAATAATGATTTTTTTAACAATCATTATACAATCTTTCAAACAACTTGATTTATAGGGGTAATATAACTAACAATTTGATGCTAAAAATAAGCAAAAAAAAACTCAGAATTCTACCTTTGTTTTTATACTTTTATCGCATAAATTAAGTAAATACATAAAGGTAAATATTATATAAATTATGTACGAATATTTAAAAGGAAAACTAGTTGAAAAAACACCTTCAGAAGCAATAATTGAATGCGCAGGAGTTGCTTATTTTGTTAATGTTTCATTACAAACATATTCTCAAATTAAGGATAAGGAAGAGATAAAATTATTTACTCATTTGGTAGTTAAAGAAGATTCACATACTTTATTTGGTTTTATTTCCAAAGGAGAACGCACTATTTTTAGGCAATTAATTTCAGTTTCAGGAGTAGGAGCTAATACTGCAAGAGTTATTCTATCATCAATGAGTACCGAAGAAGTTTTTGAAGCTATTATTATGAATAATGCTGCTGCTTTACAGTCGGTTAAAGGTATTGGGGCAAAAACAGCACAAAGAATAATCTTAGACCTTAAAGATAAAATCAAAAAAGATGAGAATAGTACTGAAATTTTTGATGGTTCACACAATACTACTAAAGAGGAAGCGTTATCTGCATTGGTAATGTTAGGTTTTGCGCGGCAGAGTGCCGACAAGGCTATACAAAAGGTTTTTAAGTCACAGGGTTTATCAATTAGTGTTGAGGAACTAGTTCGTCAGTCATTAAAGATTCTCTAAATATTTATTTATTAGCTATTTGAAGCGTAGATTACGAAATATATTTTTATCGCTTATAGGAGTAGTTTTTTGGGTTTTCGTATTTGGTAACAAGGTTCCAAGCCTTAGTCCAATTGTCGACATGTCTGATATTCAACTATTACCTGTACTGGCTGTGGACACCCCAAATCCTAGTGATTCTATGCAGTTTCCTATGCCACAAGGAGGTAATAATCCCTATAGTCCTGCTGGTAAGAGCCCTCTTTATCTTAATAATCCCTCAAATCAAAGTAATACTATTGTATATGATCCCGTAACAGGGACTTATGTTTTTAAAAATCAAATTGGAGGGATAAACATAAGCGAGCCATACGAAATGGATTTGGATGAGTATATGAAGTATGATTTGCAGAATTCTGTAGATGATTATTGGAGAAGTAGAGCAAAACAAGATGGAAAAGGTTCTTCAAATTCTCTTATTCCAAAATTACATATTGGTAGTAAAGCTTTTAGTACAATATTTGGTAGCAATACTATTGATATACGTCCACAAGGTAGTGCAGAACTTATATTTGGAGTTAATTCTTCAAAAAGAGAGGATCCATCACTTGATGTTAAGCAACAAAGGGTTACTAATTTTGATTTCAAGGAGAAAATCCAAATGAATGTTCGAGCCAAGGTTGGTGATAAAATCGATTTTGGTATAAACTATAATACCGAAGCAAATTTCGAATTTGATAATAAAATGAAATTAGCTTACCAAGGTGATGAAGACGAAATATTGCAGCTAGTTGAAGCTGGTGATGTTTCTTTGCCACTTACTACTTCATTAATTCAAGGAAGTCAATCACTATTTGGAATAAAGACAAAATGGAAGTTTGGAAAGACTACTGTTACAACAGTATTTTCACAACAAAGGAGTGAATCAAAAAATATTACAGTATCGGGAGGAGCACAATTACAGGAATTTTATGTCAAAGCAGATGAATACGAAGAAAATAAACACTTCTTTTTATCGCAATACTTCCGTGACCATTATAACGAAGCCCTTAAAAACCTACCTGCTATAAATTCGGGTATCAACATTACCAAGATTGAAGTTTGGGCTACTACCATTGGCGCACCAGTTAATGAAAATCGTAATCTAGTTGTTTTAATGGACTTGGGAGAATCTGATCCATATCGTAGCGATGTGATTCTTCCCGATGCTGGTAATTTTAGAGGCCTACCATATAATAATGCCAATGATTTATATGCTGGTCTTCTAAATAATAATGGTGTTGTTCGTAATATTAACACAGTAAGTAATTATTTGAGTGGTCCTCCATATAATTTTATTGCTGGTCAGGATTTTGAGAAAGTTGAGAATGCTCGTAAATTATCAACTACTGAATTCTCAATAAATCGTAAATTGGGTTTTATATCCATTAATACTCGCCTAAACTCTGATCAAGTTCTAGCTGTTGCATATCAGTATACTATTGTGGGTGATGATTCGGTTTATAGAGTTGGAGAATTTTCGGATGATGGAATAACTGCACCACAAAACCTTATTGTAAAATTACTTAAATCGACTAATGTAAACACCAAAGTTCCTACTTGGGACTTAATGATGAAGAACGTTTATTCTCTTGGCGCTTATCAAATTACTCCCCAAGATTTTCGATTGAATGTAGTTTATGAGAATCCTGAATTTGGTGTTCCAACAGGTTTTTTAACTGAAGGAGCAATTAAGGGACAGGCACTTATAGTTCCACTAGGACTGGATAACCTTAATACACAATTGGACCCTCTTCCTGATGGTGTTTTTGATTTTATTGATGGAGCAGCAACTAATGGTGGAACCATTGAGTCAAGAAATGGTAGAATATTTTTCCCTGTACTTGAGCCTTTTGGCGAAGACTTAAGAAAGGCAATTGACCCTGATGATCCAAGTTCGGAAATGGCAAGAAAGTATGCTTTTGATTCTCTTTATACACTTACAAAACATCTTGCACGACAGTATCCTGATAAGAATAGATTTGCTATAGAAGGTAGATATAAATCTGGTTCTGGTTCTGAGATTTCGCTTAATGCAATGAATGTTCCTCAAGGTTCTGTAAAAGTTATGGCAGGAGGTGTTCCTTTGCGAGAGAATGTTGATTATACTGTAGATTATACTTTGGGTAGAGTAAAAATAATTAATGAAGGAATTCTAAATTCAGGAACTCCAATCAATATATCGCTTGAGAGTAATGCGATGTTTAATATTCAAACTAAAACGTTATTGGGGGCTCATATTGATTATGATTTTAATCCTAATTTGAAATTGGGAGCAACAATATTAAATCTTACAGAACGCCCTCTAACACAGAAAGTAAATACTGGTGATGAGCCAATTTCTAATACTATTTGGGGACTTGATGGAAGTTATCAAAAAGATTCTCGATGGATTACAAAAATGGTTGATAAATTACCATTTATTGAAACAAAAGCCCCTTCAACAGTAAGTATTACTGGAGAATTTGCCCATATGATTCCTGGACATCCTAGAGCTTTAGGTAAAACAGGGGTTTCTTATATTGATGATTTTGAAGGTAGTTCATCAGGAATTGATCTTTTAAATATGGGACGTTGGAAAACAGCAAGTACACCTCTTGGACAATTGTCTTCTGATATGTTTCCTGAAACGGCAAAGAATAATTCTTTGGAAATAGGATTTAATAGAGCAAAATTATCGTGGTATGTTATCGATCATTTATTTGTTCGCCCTAATAGTACAACCCCTGATTATATTAGAGATGATAAAGACATGCAGTCTAATCATTATGTAAGAGAGATTTTTGAGAAAGAAGTATTTCCAAATAAGGAAAATCCAAATAATGCTCCATCAAATATTGCTGTTTTAAACCTTGCATTTTATCCTGATGAAAGAGGGCCATATAACTTTGATGTTGATGCAACCGGTATTTCTGCAGGAATAAAAGCTGATGGTAAACTTAACAAACCAGAGAGTCGTTGGGGAGGAATAATGCGACAAATAGAAAGTACCGATTTTACTGCCACAAATATTGAATATATTGAGTTTTGGATGATGGATCCATTTATCGATCCAGATGGTAATGGTCCAGAGCAAGGTGTACAAGATGGTGGAGATTTATTCTTTAACTTGGGAGATATTTCGGAAGATATACTTAAGGATGGTAGAAAAGCTTTTGAGAATGGGTTACCAATATCCGATACTAAAACTAATGTTGATACCACTATTTGGGGACTTGTACCGACAATACAAGCAATGACAAACTCCTTTGATAATAATCCTGATTCTCGTGCTTATCAAGATGTTGGTTATGATGGTTTAACTAATAATGATGAGAGAGCTTTTTATAAAACAGAATATACAGATAAAATAATTGCATTATATGGCACCGGTTCACAGGCTTATATAAATGCTAATAATGACCCATCAAATGATAATTACCATTACTATTTGGGAACTGATTTTGACAATGCTCAAACAAGTATTCTTGATAGATATAAGTCGTATAATGGTGTGGAAGGTAACTCTCCAACAGCAGCTCAAAGTCCTGAATCCTATCCAACTACAGCAACACCTATACCTGATGTAGAGGATATTAATTCTGATAATACACTTAGCCAAGAAGAAAGATATTACCAATATAGAGTACAATTACGTCCCAATAAAATGGTGAAAGGTGAGAATTATATTTCTGATATATATGAAGCTCCAGTAAATCTTAAGAATGGAAATACTGCAAAAGTAAAATGGTATCAATTTAGAATACCAATTACAGATCCAGAAAAGGTTGTTGGTCAGATTCAAGATTTTACTTCTATTCGTTTTATGCGTATGTTTATGAAAAACTTTCATGAAACTGCTGTATTGAGATTTGCAACTTTAGAGCTTATTAAAAACGAATGGCGTAAATATGGAAACGAATTATTGGATCCAGGAGATTATATTCCACAAAATGGTCAAACTAGCTTTGAAGTTAGTAGAGTAAATATTGAAGAGAATGGTAAGCGCTCTCCAGTTCCTTACGTTCTGCCTCCAGATATACAGCGTGAGGTAAATTATGCTACTACTAATTATGCTCAAATGAATGAGCAGAGTCTTGTACTTAAAGTTTGTGACTTGCAAGATGGTGATGCTCGTGCGGCTTATAAAACTACAGATTTTGATTTTAGAAGATATAAGACTCTAAAAATGTTTGTGCATGCTGAAGAAGCTTATGCTGATAAGCCTATTGACAATGGAGAACTTCATTTCTTTATTAGATTGGGAACTGACTTTACACAAAATTATTACGAATACGATATTCCGTTATACCTTACACCATGGTATAGCTCTGACGCAACAGATATATGGCCTTCTCAAAATGAGATTGCTCTTGAAATAGCAAAATTGCTTAATGCAAAGCAAGCTAGGAATATTATTATGCGAGAAAACCCAAGCGGAAATGTAAATCTACTTACTCCGTTTATTCAAATGGATGGTCCTAATAGAATAACTGTTGTAGGAACACCAACATTAAGCTCCATAAAAACAATAATGGTAGGTATTAGAAATCCGAAAGCTATACCTGGAAGTACGCAAGATGATGGTTTAGATAAATGTGCCGAAGTATGGGTGAATGAATTACGAATGACTGATTTTGATGAGCAAGGAGGATGGGCGGCAAATACTGTAATTTCAGCAGATTTGGCTGATTTAGGAAATGTTGTGCTTGCGGGAAATATTAGCACGGCAGGTTTTGGGTCCATAGAGCAGAAAGTTAATGAGCGTCAGCAGGAGAATATTTATGGTTATGATTTTGCAACAAATCTTGAAATTGGTAAATTCTTCCCTGAAACTTCGGGTATTCGTATTCCTATGCATTATGATATTAGTGAGTCTTTTAAAGATCCAGAATATAACCCACTAAATCCAGATATTAAATATCAAGATGATCTTTCGACTTTCAAAGATAAACAACAGCGAGATTCTATAAAGGCTATTTCAACTGATTATACTAAGCGAACGAGTTTTAATCTGATGAATATGAAGAAAATGCGAACAGGAACTAGCAAGAAACCTCATATTTATGATATTGAGAATTTTGATTTTACGTATCAGTATTCTCAACAGTTTCATCGTAATATTGATATTCAGTACGACGATAAGCGAACTTATAAGGGTGCTATTGGTTATAATTACACTAAAAACCCTAAGAATTATAAGCCTTTTGCTAAAATTAAATTCTTTAGAAAACATAAGAGTTTAGCACTTATACGTGATTTCAATTTTAACCTATTACCAAAACAATTAGGTTTTAGAACGGATGTTTCACGACTTTATAACGAAAATTTATTGCGAAAGAAAACTAGGTCTATTATTATTATTAATCCTACTTATATAAAGACATTTAATTGGAATAGAAATTATGATTTCAGATACGATTTCAGTCGTTCTCTAAAGCTAGATTATAAAGCTATAGTACAAGCAAGAATTGATGAGCCTGCAGGCTTGGTTGATAGAGATTCTCCTTATTGGAGCGATATGCGAGATTCAATAATACAGAGTGTTACGGATTTTGGAAGGGTAACTAATTTTAAGCAGATGTATAATATTAATTATGCTGTTCCTATAAATAAGATACCAATCTTAAGTTGGATAAATTTAACTACTAAATATGGAGGTGATTATCGTTGGACAACAGCACCTCTTTCAACGCCATTTCTTGGTAATACTATCGAGAATTCACAAAAGATTCAAGTTAATTCTACAGGTAATTTGGTGTCACTTTATAATAAGGTTAAATATTTAAAGAAAATTAATCAGAAAAGTAGAAGTCGTCGCCTAAATAGTAGAGGAACAAAGTTGAATTTAATTGATGAAAAAACTGATTCTGCCAAAGCAAAAAAGAATTGGGGTAAACTTATTTTTGATGGTAGTTTGAGAGTGCTAATGATGGTGCGTAATGTTAGCTTTTCTTATACGGAATCTAATGGAACATTATTGCCTGGATTTAATATGTCTCCTAAAGTTTTCGGTATGGATATCGATAATAATGCACCAGGATGGGACTTTGTATTTGGTTCGCAGGTTAATATCGCTAAGCGCGCTGCTGAGAATAATTGGATTTCTCAAAGTCAGCAACTTAATAATCCCACAATAAAGAAACATACGGATGTTATTAATGCTCGAGTATCTATTGAGCCAGTACCATCTATGAAAATTGAAGTAACTTTCTCTAGAAATTATTCGAGTATTCAGCAAGAATATTGGCGATTTGATACTATTGCTAATGATTATGCATCCTATACACCTACTCAAACGGGTATGTTCTCTATAAGTTATGGCACATGGCGCACAAGTTTTGCTAGTGATAATAAGACGACTCATGTAAATGAGAACTTTGAAAATTTTAAGTCATTTTTATTGCCTATTGCAGAGCGATTAGCCAGTACTAGTCCGTATTGGAATGGGGGTTATGTACAAGATTCTCTTAATGGAGTTCTTTACCCTGATGGTTATAGCAGAACCAATAAGGAAGTAATGATGTATTCTTTTCTTGCAGCATATAGTGGTCAGGGAGTAGAATCTGTTCCATTAACACCTTTCCCTAAAATTCCAAAACCAAATTGGAGACTTACATACAGTGGACTTACTAAAATTGATTTTATTGATCAATGGTTTAAAACTCTTACTATTTCTCATGCCTATAAGTCTATGTATACTGTTGGAAGTTATACAACGAATATACTGTGGAAAGAGGGAGAAGATGGGTATTCTTGGGTTAGAGATCAGCTAGGTGGAAACTATATTCCTAAATATGATATGACAATGATAAGTGTTAATGAGCAATTTAGTCCGCTTATTAATCTTGATATGACTTTGGAGAATAGTTTGATTCTTAAAATAGCTATTAAAAAAACTAGGAATATAGCCATGAGTTTTGCTAATAATCAGATTACTGAAATAAAGTCTAATGAACTTATAATTGGAACAGGATATAGGTTTAAGCAAGTTCCACTGAAACTGAAACTAGGAGGAGGCTCTAAAACATTCAAGAGTGATATTCAGCTTCGTTTAGACTTTTCAATTAGGGAGAATAAAACGGTATTGCGTAAACTTATAGAAGATATTGACCAAATTAGTCAAGGTCAAAGTATTATGAGTATTAACTTTTCCGCTGATTATCAGTTTAGCAAGAGCTTAACATTCAGAGCATTCTACGATCAAGTAGTAAACAATCCATTTGTTTCTTCGCAGTTCCCTACATCTAATATTAAAGCAGGAATAAATTTAAGATTTACCTTAGCTCAGTAGATGCGTATTGCAGTGAGCATATGACTTTAAGTTAGCTGCTCACTTGACAAAAACATTTTCAGTTTTTAATCTCTGTAACCTCTATCCAACCTTCATTCTTATGATACATCATGCAAACAGCAAGAGTATCGGTATTGCATTTTTCTGCTTTCTTAAATGAAGCTTTAATTACTGTTTCATTTTTAATATCCTTTACCGTTTCAATATTACAAATATGAAAATCTTTTCCCTCGTATCTGAGATAAGAACCTGTACAATCTTTAATAACTGTAACTTCCACATTGCTAACTTTCTCACAAGATGAAACAAGAAAAGTAAGAGTAAATAGCATTAAAATAATTTGTATTGTTTTCATGATTGTTGATTTGATAAAAATAGGTTTTGCAACATATTTTGTGCCATAGATATAGATTATACTAAAAAAGTCACTTCTCAAAAAAAAGAGAAGTGACTTCATTATTTTTCTCGAATTATTCGAGTAATATTTTCTTGTTAAGATTACATTAGAATGCCATAGTAATACCAACATTAAATCTTAGTGAAGAATATACAGTAGAACTTCTTAATTCATCTAATGGTTTAGAAGCGTCAGGATTCCATGAGCTTGGTTTTCCATAAGAATTATTAGAAGAAGCATCTAATTTATCAACATAATTAGTTTCTTTTTGGTAAGTAGTCATTGCTGGTAAATTGTCAGAACCATTAGTAGAATACTTAGTAATCTCAGAAGTTTTTCCTTTAATAGTTAGAGAGATATATTCCATCTCACCAAATAAATGCATATTATCACTTAACTCATAAGCATAACCAAAAGCTCCTGCAAAACCAATTGCAAATGATCCTTTATATTGTTTTTCAGCTTCTGTAGTTGAAGATCCTGCAGCACCTGGTATAACTTCAGTACTAGAAACTACTGTAGAACCAGAAACAGGAATAACCATTCCAAAACGACCATAAATACCCATATCTGATTTATAAACCAATTGAGGCATCATTCTAAGTTGACTAGATTTAGCAGTAGTTTTATTAGTATAAACCATACCTGGAGCAAGAGTTGATGTTACATCAGCAGCAGTTTGTTCCGCACCAATCCAGTAGTTTATACCCATTTCAATTCCTAAATTATCATTGAAATAATAACCTACTTTAAGTCCCATTGGTAAACCTTGTCCCATGCTTCCCCAGATGTTTTCTTTTGCATCATCTGTCTGCGTAAAGCCAACAGCATACTTTTGAGCTCCAAAGCCATATCCAACTCTTGCACCAACATAAAGCTGTGCACTCATACTTCCTGCAATGAAAATTGCAACTAATAATAATAAATTTCTTTTCATAGTTAATTTTTTAAAAGTTTATAAAACAAAGCTAGCATTAATTGTATCTGATATGTAAGTTTCTATATATAAAGTAATTCACAATAGAATGTTTATAACAGTAGATTGTAATTAAGCGTTTTTTAGAAATTTAACATGACTTTATTTTAGCTGTTTCTTATTATTATTACTGATAAATGATTACAATTAAACACTTCACTATTATTAACTATTAGATTAGATAATTAGTTTAAGAAGCAGAATAACAGTTAAATACAGAGTAATGCTATTTTAATGCTTATTAATAATAGAGTAATAAATGATTTATATATTTATTTTCAATTATGGAGTTAATAGTTTGGTGGTATTTGAGTTTTTAAAAGCATTTGTCTGTTTTGTAACTTGGCTTTTGAACAATTGCAATAGTATTTATTGCAATAATTAGGTTCAACAATTAGATATTTATCCCATAAAAACAATAGACAAATTCATTACTTTTGCACATTAATAATACATTTAGAATCTATATTGATGGAAGAAAGTAGCGAAAAGAGTCTCAATTTTATTGAACAGATAATAGAGAAAGATTTACAAGAGGGAAAAAATGAATCAAGAGTGCATACAAGATTTCCTCCAGAGCCAAATGGGTACCTTCATATTGGTCATGCCAAAAGTATTTGCTTAAACTTTGGTTTAGGAAAACAGTATAATGGTAAAACAAATCTTCGTTTTGACGATACCAATCCAACTAAAGAGGAGGATGAATATGTAAATAGTATTATAGAGGATGTAAACTGGCTTGGTTTCCAATGGGATGGTGATATTCAATATACTTCCGATTATTTTGGGCAGCTTTACGATTGGGCTGTTCAACTTATTAAGGAAGAAAAAGCATATGTTGATGATCAGGACTCTGAAACTATTAGTATGCAAAGAGGAACGCCACAGAAACCTGGAACAGAGAGTCCTTTTCGTAGTCGTTCGGTAGAAGAAAACTTAGAGTTATTTGACAAAATGCGCAAAGGAGATTTTCCTGATGGTACAAGGGTTTTAAGAGCTAAAGTTGATATGGCATCTCCAAATATGCAAATGCGTGATCCTGTGATGTATAGAATATTGCATGCTCACCATCAACGTACTGGTGATAAATGGTGTATTTATCCTATGTACGATTTTGCTCATGGGCAGAGTGATTATATTGAAGGAATTACTCATTCTATTTGTACTCTTGAATTTGAAAATCATAGACCTTTGTATAATTGGTTTTTAGATCAAATAGCTACAAAAGACCGACCACAACAAATAGAATTTGCTCGCTTGAATCTTAATTATACAGTAATGAGCAAACGTAAGTTGCTCCAATTAGTTGAAGAAAACTATGTAAGTGGTTGGGATGACCCTCGTATGCCTACTGTTTCTGGTTTGAGGCGTAGAGGTTTTACTCCTGAGTCTATTCGTAATTTTGCTGATAGAATAGGTGTTGCTAAGCGCGATAATGTAATTGAGTATAGTTTACTTGAGTTCTTTTTGAGAGAACACCTTAATAAGACTACCGATAGGGTGATGGCAGTGCTTGATCCTGTAAAACTAATTATTACTAACTATCCTGAAGGAGAATACGAAGATATTGAGCTTGTAAATAATCCTGAAGATGAGAATAGCGAAAGTAGAACAGTTCCTTTTGGTAGAAATATTTATATAGAACGCAACGATTTTATGATTGATGCTCCTAAGAAATTCTTTAGACTTACCCCTGGTAAAGAAACTAGACTTAAAGGTGCATATATCATCAAATGCGAAGATTATAAGACTGATGAAAATGGTAATGTAACTGAGATTTATTGCACATATGACTCTCAAACAAAAAGTGGATCAGGAATAAGTAGAAAAGTTAAAGGTGTATTACATTGGGTTAGCGCTGAGAAATGTATTGATGCTGAAGTTAGATTATACGATAGACTTTTTACCGATGAAGATCCTGTTGGTCATAAAGATGTTGATTTTAAAACATTCATTAATCCAGATTCTTTAAAGGTACTTAATAACTGTAAACTTGAGCCTTCATTAGCTAATGCTAATCTAGGTGATAAGTTTCAATTTCAACGTTTAGGATATTTTTGTGTAGATAAGGATAGCTCTGAAGAAAATCTAGTATTTAATAGAACAGTTTCTCTTAAAGATTCTTGGGCTAAAAAACGTAAATAATAAGTTTATTATGTCAATAAAGGTAACTAATTTAACTAAGATTTACGGTAAACAAAAAGCTTTAGATAATCTCAGTATAGAGATTAAAAAAGGTGAAATAGTTGGCCTTCTTGGACCAAATGGAGCAGGAAAATCAACTTTAATGAAAATTATTAGTTGTTATATTCCTCCAACTTCAGGTCAAGTTGAAGTAATGGGTAATAGTATTTATGAAGAACCGCTAAGAATAAAAGAGTTAATTGGATATTTGCCTGAAAATAATCCTTTATATTATGAGATGTATGTTAAAGAATACCTTAATTTTCTAGCAGGTATTTTTCATATTAAAAATAAGAAGGAAAGAATAAGCGAGATAATTGAACTTACAGGATTGCAAAAAGAGCAACATAAGAAAATAGGCGCACTGTCTAAGGGTTATAAACAACGTGTTGGTTTGGCTCAAGCATTTATTCACAATCCAGAGGTTCTTATTTTGGACGAACCTACCAGTGGTCTTGATCCAAATCAGCTGATTGAAATCAGAAATGTAATAAAAGAGGTTGGCGCTAATAAAACAGTGCTATTTTCATCTCATATTATGCAAGAGGTGGAGGCTGTATGTGATAGAATTTTAATAATTAAAGATGGAAAACTTATTGCAGATAGCCCCAAAAGTGAAATTCGTAAATTATGGCAAGATAAAGAAATACTTATTGTTGAGTTTAAAGAAGAGATAGATGTAGAAATCTTGAAAACGATTGAAGGCATAGATAATGTTGTTAGGATTGAAGGCAATAAGTATAAATTAAATATTGGTAGTAAAGAAGATGTACGGCCAATGATTTATGATTTAGCAAAGAAAGAAAATCTCACCCTTATAGGTTTGCAGTCTGAAGAAATAAGCTTAGAACATATATTCCAAAGTTTAACCTCTAATTAATTTCTAATAATCTATTATTTCAATGATATTTTTATTCTAAAACAATAATAATCGAGTATTTGTTTCGTTATTAATACTCTATCACAAATTTGCACATGAAGTATTTCTATTTTTTAATTTTCATTCTTATTTTGTTTCCTTCATGTGAGGTTATAAACCCTGATGAGGATGTGCCTTCTAGTATTAATATTTCATCTTTTGATTTTGAAGCTGGTATAGGTGAGGGAAGTAGTTTAGCTGAGATTACGGATTCATGGGTATATGTTTCTGGTAATTTAATTGGTGCTTTCGAGATGCCTACTACTATTCCTGTTCTTACTTCTGGTACTCAGACCATTGAAATTAGGCCTGGTATTTTATTAAATGGAATAGCTGGAACAAGAACTATTAATCCTTTTTTTACAACATATAGGGTAGATCACGATTTTGTGGTAGGAAAAACAGAGCTTATTACACCAAAATCGTCTTATGTTGATGGTGTAATTTTTCCTTGGAATAATAGAGGAGAAGAAGATTTTGAAGAGGGAGGAATTAGTATTGATTCCATTCCGGGATCTTCTACGAAAATATATAAAAGCACTGATGATGTATTTGAAGGGCAATACTCTGGAAAGATATTCTTAGATGCTCAACATAAAAATTATAAAGGACAGAGTAAAAAGGTGTTTGATTTGCCAAAAAGTGGAGCTTATGTTGTAATGGAAATTAATGTAAAAAATATAACTTCTCCATTAAATATAGGTATGTATGTTAATCTTAATACAGGTCAGGTAAAAGATGTTCCGCATATTACTATCAATCCATCCTCTGATTGGAAGAAACTTTATATAAACTTTACGGAATTAGTTAGCTACTATAATAATGCTGTTGGTTATAGGGTTTATTTTAAAGTTGACTTGGGTGAACAAGAATCGTCAGTTGTATATTTAGATAATATTAAAATAATGCATTTCTAATGAATAGAAAACTACAAACATTAAAATATATTTTAGCAGATTATGTGTCTGCTATTATAGTTTGGGGTTTATTCTTTTTATATAGAAAGCATAGTTTTTCATCAGACTATAGTTCCTATAAGGAAATAAGCTTTGATGATCCTAATTTTATATATGGCATTGCTATTATTCCAATTGCATGGGTGCTTTTCTACTTTTTTTTAGGTTCTTATAATGATGTCTATCGTAAATCTAGAGTAAGAGAAGTTGGACTTACTTTTATGAGTAGTATTATAGGCGTTGGTGTATTATTCTTCTTTGTTATTATTGATGATTATGTTCATTCTTATGAACAATTATATACCTATGCTGCTGTTCTATTTACATTACAATTTGTTATTACTACCTTGCTTAGGTTAAGTATTACAACTTTGATGGTTAGTAAAATTCATAAAGGAATTATTGGGTTTAGAACACTAATTATTGGTGGAAATGGTAAGGCTACAGGAATATATTTGGATATTCAAAACCAGTATATTTCATCTGGAAATAAGTTTGTTGGTTTCTTAAATGTAAACAACTCAGAGAGTTTTTTATTGGAGAATCATTTGCCTCATTTAGGTCATTATTCTCAATCGGAAGAAGTAATAGAGAAAGAAAAAATAGAAGAAGTTATTATTGCTATTGATCCAAGTGAGCATGGTAAAATACGAGACATTATATCTTCATTAAGGAGTAGTAAAATAGTAATTAAGGTAATACCCGATATTCACGATATTATTCTAGGGTCGGTGAAAATGACAGCAATTTTTCAAGCTCCATTAATTCAGATTTTTCCTGATATTATGCCATATTGGCAAGTTGTTTTAAAAAGAGTTTTTGATATTGCTTTTTCCTTTTTTGCCATTATTCTATTATCTCCAGTATTTCTTTTTACAGCTTTAGGTGTTTATTTTACTTCTAAAGGACCAATATTTTATTTTCAAGAACGAATAGGTTTAGGTGGTAAACCTTTTAAAATGCTGAAATTTAGAACGATGTATCAGGATGCAGAAAAAGACGGGCCTCAATTAAGCTCTGATAACGATAGCAGAATTACTCCTTTTGGAAAGATAATGCGTAAAATTAGACTTGATGAGATACCTCAATTTTTCACTGTTATTAAAGGAGATATGAGTGTTGTAGGTTATCGCCCAGAACGACAGTTTTTCATTGACCAGATAGTAGAGAAAGCACCCCACTATAATCTTTTGCTTAAAATAAAACCTGGTATCACTTCTTGGGGACAAGTAAAATATGGTTATGCATCAAATGTTGATGAAATGATAGAACGCCTAAAATACGACATCCTATATATTGAGAATATGAGTATTTCAGTTGATATTAAGATACTTATCTATACTATCTTTATAGTATTTACTGGTCGTGGGAAATAGAAAGACACTCAATTAATAAACTAGAACTTTCATTGCATTTTTATTCCCCTCTCTAGATGGTGATTATCAATAATTTACACTTTATCCTCTAACCAATATTTTTGCTTCCATCATGTCTTGAATGGCATATTTTAAACCTTCTCTTCCTAGTCCAGAATCCTTTACTCCTCCATAAGGCATATGATCAACCCTGAAAATAGGTGCATCATTAATAATTACACCACCAACTTCTAATTCATTAAAGGCATAATCCATTTCATCAATCTGATTTGTAAAGATACCTGCCTGAAGGCCAAAGTCGCTATCGTTAACCTCTTTAATTACAGCCTTATAATCAGTAAAAGGCTCTAATGTTACCACAGGACCAAATACCTCTAAAGCACAAACCTTCATTTTAGGTTTGGTATCAATAAGTACGGTAGGCTCATAATAAGTGCCATCTCTTTTCCCGCCACAAATTACTTGTGCACCATCTTCAATAGCTTCGTTAACCCAATTTTCAATACGCTTTGCATTTGCTTCATCTATCATCGCTGATATTTCAGTATTATCTTGCATTGGATCTCCTAGTCTAAGGCTTTCAACTTCTTTTATAAATTTAGTTTTAAATTCTTCAAATATTTCTCTAGCAACATAAATTCTTTGAGCATGAATACAAACTTGACCTGAGTAAGCAAACCCACCTATAACAGCTTTCTTAACAGCTATATCCAAGTCTGCACTTTTAGTAATTATTAAACCAGCATTGCCTCCTAATTCAAGCACCACTTTTTTCTTGCCAGATTGGGCTTTCATCATCCAACCAACATGTGGAGAACCTGTAAATGATAGGAGTTTAAATCTTTCATCGGTTACTAGTTGATTCCCAGTAGCTCTATCCATTGGTAATATTGAAACAGCACCTTTAGGTAATCCACTTTCATCTATTAATTTTGCTAAAGCTAGTGTAGACAGAGGTGTATTAGTTGAAGGTTTAAGTATAATTGGGCAACCAGCTGCTAATGCTGGAGCAATCTTATGTACAGCAAGGTTCATTGGGAAATTAAATGGTGAAATCCCAGCTACTAAACCTATTGGAAAATAGCGTACTACTCCATGTTTTCCTGAACCTGCAGGAGTCCAATCAAGGCTCATCACTTCTCCAGGTAATCTTTTGCTTTCTTCTGCTGCTATTTTAAAGGTTTCAACAGATCGTAGAATCTCTCCTTTTGAATAAATTATAGGTTTACCTGATTCTAATGCTAATAATTCGGCAAAATAATCTAATTGTTCTTTCAATGAATTAGAAATATAGCTTAAAGCTTCATATTTTCTCAATGAAGACATATTCTTCATTTCGTCTTGTACTTCTTGAGCTTTTTTGATTGCAGTTTCAAGATTTTCTTTACTTGCTAGGTAAGTTTGTGCAAATGCCTTTTGAGAAAAGGGGTTTTCAACATTTAGAGGTTTATCTGTTGTAATGAATTCTCCTGCACAATATATTTTAAATTCTTTCATAGTAGATTATTGTTTTTTTTCAATACTTAATTCTGTTGGTAATTTTGCCCTAAGTAATAATTTATTTGCCCCTTGTAATTTCTTTTCAAATAAAATTTTACCTTTAAATCGGTTTAGCTTTTTATTAATTCTAACCAAAGGAATTTTTGCCTCATTTAACTCATTAATTTCCATAATTCATCGTTTTTCGTACTATTAAAAACCCAATATAATCTTCACCAACAATAAACTCCTCAAACATATAATCCTCCTTTAAACCATAAACATTAAAATCTACTTGTATTTCAACAAGGTTATTAGTTATCCCCATTCTATATAGCCTTGTCCTTACCTCTGTACTTCCTGTGGCAAATATTTTTGCTTTGGGATACTTTCCGGTAAATGCATATACGGTGGAAGCAACAGTAGTTAAGACCTTTAAGCTATCACCATTATTGGTAATTATTTTATCATTGATTTCATTATTAATCTCATCAAAATCTCCAAAAGCAAGGTTATAATATCCATCAATATTCATTTCCGAATATTCAACAACTTTTTTAATTTCTCCTTTTATCCCAATACTTGTAAATTCATATATGTGAAGATCTTCATCAGCAGAATATTCGTATTTTTTATATTTCATATTTATATATGTTCGAATAGCAAATTTAGTATATTATTAGAACAAAATCAATTAACTACTATTCTTATTCTTCTTGCATTATATTAGTCTGAATTCTAATAGATTCCTTATGAAGTAATTGTAATAATTTAGAGATATAAGTTTTGTCAAGATTTAGGTTATTAGCAAATTCTAATCTTTCCTCCATCATTTTTCTTAATCTGCCAATTTGTAGAACAGTGATGGCATTTTCCTTTTTATATTCTCCAATCAATCTTGTTTTATCATTCCTTTTATTTAAAAGAGATAATAAATCATGGTCAATTTGATCCATTTCGAATCTTAGTTTTTCCAACAAATTTTCAAATTCTACTGAGCCAAATTCTTCTCTTATTATAAGTTTACTAAGTAATTTATTTAGAGAATCTGGTGTAATTTGTTGTTCAGCATCTGTTATTGCAATATTAGGATTAATATGAGATTCTATCATTAAACCATCCATACTTAAGTCCATAGCTTTTTGTGCTACACTTGCTAGTAAGTCCCTTCTGCCACTAATATGAGATGGATCACATATTACAGGTAAACTAGGTATTATTCTTTTAAGTTCAATGGGTATCTCCCACATTGGAAGATTTCTGAAAGGCTTATTATCATAAGTATAGAAACCTCTATGAATAGCGGCAAGCTTGGTAATACCCGCATTATTGATTCTTTCTAATGCCCCTATCCATAATTTTAAGTCAGGATGTAGTGGGTTTTTTACCATTACAGGAATATCAACTCCTTTTAAAGTATCAGCTAATGTTTGTACAGAAAAAGGATTTACTGTTGTTCGTGCTCCTATCCAAAGAATATCAACTTCATATTTCAAAGCACTATCTATATGTTCTGGTGTTGCTACTTCAACAGTGGTTTTCAACCCCGTTTCTTTTTTTAATTCAAGTAGCCATTTCAAACCTTCTTCTCCTACTCCTTCAAAAGCATCTGGTCGAGTACGTGGTTTCCATATTCCTGCCCTAAAAACATCCACTTTGTTGGACTTTGCTATAGCTCTACCTGTTGCCAATAGTTGCTCTTCATTCTCGGCGCTACAAGGTCCACCAATAATTAATGGCTTACTATGTATATCTATCCAATTATCTAATGCTTTTACCTCAAGTGTTGTTCCCATAATTACAAAAGTATATAAATTAGAATGTGTAGAGCTAAAAATTTTTATAGAATGGAATTATTCTTCAATTTTGTTTTCAATATCCAAATATACGGGCATATGATCGCTAAATCCTCCATGATATTTCATTCCATGAAAAGTCCTATTGGGAACTAGAATGCCCTCTTTATTATATTCTAGAAGAAAAGCTGCTGAAAATATATGGGCTTTGCTATTTTTTACTTTTATACCACTACTCTTATCAAGAAACCCCGAGCTTACAATCATTTGATCTAGAACTGACCATTCATTACCCGTTGTACCACTATAAAAGTGACTTCCAATTTTATTATCCATGAGAGGTAGCATTAAATTGACTAAATCTCCTGTTTTATAACTTTCAATTGGTTTGGGTTTAAGGCCTAGCATTACGCTTTCGTCTTTAGGGTTATCATTAAAGTCTCCCATTATTAGAATCTTAGCATTTGGATTCTTTTTAAGAATTATATCAGTAAATGATTTTATTTTTTTTGCCACATATTTTCTTTTTGGAATAGTTACAAAAGCACCACCATATTTCGAAGGCCAGTGGGTAATAAAAATATGAATAGTATCACTGTCAAGGGCATAGCCTTTAACATACAATATGTCACGAGTTCTAGATGCGGTGTCAAAAGGAAATCTTACCTGATATGCCGTATCAGAAATAAGCATAAACTTTTCTTTTCTATAAATTAATGCAACATCAATCCCCCTTCTGTCAGGAGATTCATGATGAATAATAGAATATTTATACTTTTTAAGAGAAGTGTTACCCACTAAATTTATTAAAGTATGTCTATTTTCTACCTCACAAAGTCCGACTATTGATGGAACTTCCCAACCTCCAACAGCACTAATTACTTGAGCAAGTTTCTTTTGTTTCACCCAATATTTATGTTTCGACCAATGATTCATACCTTCAGGAGTGAAACTTTCGTCAAATTTTAGACTATCATCTGCAGGGTCAAATAGGTTTTCTGTATTGTAAAATACGATACGCATGGCATTAAATCCACGTACATTATCATCAAAATCACTTGGAAAATCGGGTATACCTTTGTTTTGTGAGAATGCTGATAGCATTAATACAGAATGTAATAGGAAGATAAAAAGTGTTTTCAATATTATATAATTTATTACATTAATTAATACTTGTTTTGTATCGTCTAAGATATTGTAAAAACAAATATACTATGTATTTATTAGGAATTATTTTATTAGAATAGTTCTTTCATAGAATCCCCAGAAATCTCTTTTTATTTCATCACGAATTCTAGTAAATTCAGAAAGAATAAAGTCTTCACTACCTAAAGCCTCTGCTGGATCATCAAATCCAATATGAATCCTATTTTTCACACTTCCAGAAAACATTGGGCAGCTCTCTTTAGCTCCTCCACAAACAGTAATTAAATAGTCAAATTCTTTATTTAAAAACTCATTTACTGACTTTGGTTTACCTTTACTTATGTCAACACCAACTTCTTTCATTACTTGAATTGCCTTTGGGTGAACCTTTGCACTTGGTTCTGTTCCTGCTGAAACTACTTCCCATTGGGAATTAAATGATTTTAAGAAACCTTCAGCCATTTGACTTCTACAAGAATTTCCGGTACATAGAACTAACACTCTCATCAGTATATTTTTATTGATTAATAATTAATCTGTTTTATCCATTTAGTAATTGCATAATTAGTAAAATTATTGATAAGTAATTAGTATTGTCCGATAAACTTTCAAAATGCAAATCACTGCCAATCAATCTTTACCTCAGTCCTAAAGGAAGGATTGATTGTCAATGATTTACATCCCTGACTGCCGACAGACTGACTTTAGG
>Ga0256827_10000394_pt1 | contig 27079 bp, 23 predicted proteins | sample CV84metaG_FD_185977 | JGI IMG/M metagenome (GOLD analysis project Ga0256827, IMG submission 185977) | Hydrothermal vent microbial communities from East Pacific Rise, Pacific Ocean - CV84 | ecosystem: Environmental > Aquatic > Marine > Hydrothermal vents | place: Pacific Ocean: East Pacific Rise...
CCATCATTATTGGTATCAGCAGGATTATAAGCATCATAACCAGCTTCCACCGAATCCGGTATACCATCATTGTCAGAGTCTATATCAATATAATCTTTTTTGCCATCATTATCAGAGTCTATAGGATTATTATTATTACCAGCTTCTATAGAATCTGGTATTCCATCATTATCAGAGTCTATATCTAAGTAATCAGGTAAGCCATCACCGTCAGAATCTACAGGATTATGAATATCTGCTCCTATCTCTACTGAATCTAACATTCCATCGTTATCATCGTCATCATCTTCAGAGTTAGGGATTCCATCGTTATCAATATCATTACTTATACAAATTTCTTTTTCCCTTTCAAATTCTTCATTACAGCTCCATTCACAATTATCAGCTATAGACCAAATTCCATCATTCCAACTAATTTCTACTTTAATATCTATTTTTGTGGCATTTTCAGGTGAGTTATCTATACAGTTAACCATTTTAAAATTATTTACACATATATTTTCTTCCTGATGCTCGTCTGCTAAGCAATGCTTTTTGCAAAAATCTCCCTCTTGAATAAAAGTTTCATTACAACTCCATTCACAATTATTAGCAGTAGACCAAAATCCATTACTCCAGTTAATCTCTACCTTTGAATCTATTTTTGTAGAGTTTTCAGGTGAGTTATCAACACAATCAACTATTTTTGAGTTAGATACACAAGTTTCATCCTCTTCATGTTCGGTAACTCCACACTCTAGGATTTCTTTTCCTTTAGTAACACTTGCACAACTAAAAGTTGCTAATACTAAAAACGATACTAAAAACGATACTAAAAATCGTTGAATAAGCATGTTATACCTCCTTTTAATCTACAACTATTGGTGCTAAATAATTTTAAAGTAAAGTAGCTTCTTAGCTTGTTCTAGGATACATTAATATATTCAAAAATACAAGATTTTGCTTCATTTTTTAGTAATTCACAATGATGTTTTATAACTCTTTATTTAAATATTTAAATTTTAATACTTATACTGTATTCTTGTTTTATTCTATTAGAATAATGTCATCCATCAAAGACACCCTTTAAATATGCCATTAAAAGCTCAAGCTGTTCATCTACCCTTGAGTTATCGCTTGGCATTGCATGATAAAAAAAACTTTTTACATGGAAAAGAATATCTATTTTATTATCGTTTAGCTTTATTGTAACAGTAGTTGGAACATATCTTACATCAAAAGAACAGGATGCCCTAAAATGACTTCCTCTTTGGCAATACCATATTTCATTTTCTTTTGTGAGTTTAAATTTATATTTTTCACTCCATAATTTAATTCTTTTATTTAATATATCCATATTTTCACTAAAATCTAAGGTCATTTCTGTTTTATAATTCATTTTGCCCCTATAACATATTAAGTAACTATATTATGATATAAAGGTATTGTCAATAATATGGAGAGAAGTAATAAAAAACTTTTAGGATAAGCATTTATTGGAAAAACATAGAAATATATTATATAATATATTTTTTATTAAAAGGAGTTGCTATGAAAACAATTTTATACACAATTATAATTACAGCATTTTTATTTACAGTAAATGTCTCGGGTAAATCAAAAACTAAAAAAGTTAAAAATATAAAGCTAAAAACTATTTCAACACAATATAGTGGTAAAGACGCATGGAAATCATGGAATATTAGTACAAGTAGTGGTAGTATGAAATTGAAAACAGTTTATAGTGGTGATGATGCGTGGAAATCATGGAATATTAAACTTTCAAATGGTAAAAGCCTTAGAGCAAATACTCAATATGGAGGCAAAACCGCATGGAAATCATGGAAAATAGGTAATAATATAAGATTATCAACTCAATATAGTGGTAATAACGCATGGAAATCATGGAAAATCTCAAATAATAAAGAATCTTTAACTATTTCAACTCAATATAGCGGTAAAGATGCTTGGAAATCATGGAAAATAAAAGGTAAAAGTGGAAGCATGACTATTTCTACACAATATAGTGGCAAAGATGCGTGGAAATCATGGAGAATTAATGATAATTTAAAAGCTCCTTTAAAGTTAAAAGCAGGTGCATTAATTGCAATTATTTATTCTGGTGCAATTAGAAATTCAACAAGTAAAACAGTTGCAAAATCAACATGCAGACTTAAAGGGAAAAAACTATATGGTAAAGTTAAAATAGTTAAATATAACCCTACATTTAAAGTTAAAATAGTTAGTTACAATCCAACAATAAAAGTAAAAAAAGTAAAATACTCAGCTAATTCATGTGGCAAATGGGAATTTGTAAAATACGGAGAAGATTTTACTATTAAAATTGTTGATTACAGTGAAGATTTAAAAGTAAAATATGTTGATTATAATGAAGGAATGAAATAATAAATTATTCTGCAAGTAATATGTCAAAAATCTTTCTAACCTTTCTCTCTGATTGAGTGCCTACAATAACTTCTCTAATTTGACCTTTTTTGTCTATAATTACCATTGTCGGATATGATTTTATGTGGTATTTTTGTTCTATTTCTCTTGTTGAAGTCCAAATTGGATAATTTAATTTATAATTCTTAGAAAATTTCTTAGTAAATGCATTGCCTCTAAAACCACTCACCACATGAACACCAATAATTGAAACGCCTTTAGATTTATACTCTGAATTTAGCTTAACCAACTTAGGTAACATCTTTCTGCAAGGAGGACACCATACTCCCCAGAAATCAAGAAGTATAACTCTGCCTTTATATTGATTCAAGTCAACTTTTTCATCTCTGATATTTGTAGTTTGAAAATAATAAGCAGGCCCTTTTTTAGGTATATTTCTATAAAAATATGCAAAAGCAACTGCAATTACAGCTATATAAAATAAATAATTAAAATATTTTTTAATTTTATTAGGTTTTTGCTCTTTATTTATCTCTTCTTTCACATTTTCATTTTCAATATTTTCGTTATTTTCCATTTTACTCTCCTACTAATAAGATTCTATTATAAGATTGAAATAAGAAAAATCAACTACTCATCATTATATTCTTTTTTTATCTCTAAAATTTTATCTAAATTCTTTTCAAATAATTTTACAATTTCAGGGTCAAAATGTGTACCTGATGTCCTTTTCAACTCTTTCACGGTATCTTCTGTAGACCATGCTTTTTTATATGGTCTCTCTGATGTTAAAGCATCAAAAACATCACTTACTGTTGTAATTCTTGCTTCAAGTGATATTTCATCACCTTTTTTATGATTAGGATAACCACTTCCATCCCACTTTTCATGATGTTCAAGAGATATTACAGAAGCAACTTTTGAAAGCTCACTATCTCCACCACTAAGAATATCATATCCATAAAGAGTGTGTTTTTTCATTAATCCAAATTCATCATCAGTAAGTTTACCTGGTTTATTGAGTATTTTATCAGGAATTCCAACTTTACCAATATCGTGCATTGGTGCAGCAAGTTTTATTAAATCAACTTTATCATCACGCCAGCCTAATTCTTTTGCAATAACAGCAGAATATAGACCAACTCTAATAATATGATTTTTAGTTTCTGGGTCTTTGTAAGCTGTTGCATGTGAAAGCTTATAAATAACATCTTCCTGTGCCTTGCGTAATTTCTCATAAAGAATTACATTTTCAATATTGGATGCAGCATACATTGATAAGTGGTCCAGTAATTCAAAATCATATTTTGAAAATGTATCTTCTGTTAGTTTATTAATTACCTGAAAAACTCCTAAAATATCTCCAAGATGGTTAACTAATGGCACAGCAAGTATATTTCTTGTATGATAACCAGTTTTTTTATCAATCTCTTTATTAAATTTAGGGTAATCATAAGCATTTTTAATATTTAAACTCCATTTGGTATTAAATACCTCTCCTGCAATTCCCATATTATTTGGAAATCTTATTTCCTTAACTCCATGAGCAACAATTGTCCATAATTCATTTGTTTTTTCATCATTTAAAAAAATACTACATCTATCTGCCTCAAGAAGCTGTTTGGTAATATCAGTAAGCCTGATAAGTATTTTTCTTAAATCTTTATCTTTTGTCATATCTGATGATACTTTTAATAATAATCTTAATTTATCCATAATAAACCTATAAATTTACTTTATTATACTTAATTTTTTATATATATCAAAAATTTTTATTTTTATTTTCAACTTCATCAACCAGCAAGCTGTTTTCTTCAGAATTTTGAGCTTATAATCTCAAAATTAGATTTTATATATTTGATTTCATCCAGTTTATTAAATCTCCAATAATTTCGTCTTTATTGGTTTCATTTAATAGCTCATGGCGGGCATTTTCATATAATTTAAGGGTAATATTTTCAATCCCTGCTGATTTATAAGCATTATAAATCTTTTTTATCCCTTTTGAATAACCACCAACCGGGTCTGCTGTTCCTGACATAATATAAATTTTTGAATCTCTATTTATATTATCAATTTTTTGAGAATTATTTACATCAAGAGTTCCTTTTATCATATCCTGAAAGAATTTAGTTGTACAAATAAAACCACATAAAGGGTCATTAATATATTTATCAACTTGCTCATTATCTCTTCCAAGCCAATCAAAATCTGTTCTATTTGGTTTAAACTTTTTGTTAAAATCACCAAAAGTAAGAGCATTTAATAATTTTGATTTTCCTTTTTTACCAATTCTAAATTCTTCTAGTTTAGCAATTTTGATACCAGCTTTTCCAAGAAGGCCAGGATTTTGAGCTGTTCCTGATAATATTACACCAGATAATTTTTCATTAAACTGAGTAATATAATCTCTTACTAAAACAGAGCCCATACTATGACCAAATAAAAATAATGGTAAATCAGAATATTCTGATTTTATTTTAGTAGTTAATGAATAGATATCCTTAACTACAGTATTCCAGCCATCTTTATCAGTAAAGTAACCTATTTCTGATTCATCTTTTGCTGTTTTACCATGACCTCTATGGTCGTGAATATAAACAACAAAACCTTCATCAGTTAACTTTTGGGCAAAATACTCATATCTTTCTTTATGCTCTGCCATTCCATGATTCAACTGTATAACAGCCTTAATATCATTTTGGTTCTCAGGGCTCCACTTTATCGCAGAAATATCTTTTCCATCTTCAGCAGAAAAATAAAAATCTTCTCTTTTCATAATAAATCCTCTACGCTTTAATTAATAAAACAGAGTTTTGGAGTTTCCACCAATATACTAACCTCTTGCAAAATGAATAGGAGCTCTTTATCTCTAACAAAGTTAGACACCTTGAGCTTAATCATTTCTAGTCTATACGGAAACAGTACCTGCACTCACTGTGTGAAAACGCAGTTTCCACTTTGGTGAGTTTTGGAGTTTCCTATACGGAAACAGTACCTGCACTCACTGTGTGAAAACGCGGTTTCCACTTTGGTGAGTTTTGGAGTTTCCTATACGGAAACAGTACCTGCACTCACTGTGTGAAAACGCGGTTTCCACTTTGGTGAGTTTTGGAGTTTCCTAATGTGATTCATTCCAGTCTTTTAGGAATTTCTCAACACCAATATCAGTTAATGGATGCTTAATCATCTGTTGAATAACTTTATAAGGTATTGTTGCAATATCTGCTCCAGCCTTTGCTGCTTCTAAAACATGTAAAGGATGCCTTATTGATGCGGCAATAACTTCTGTTTGAATACCATAAGTTTCAAAGATTTCCATAATATCTTCAATTAAATCCATTCCATAAAAAGAAGTATCATCAACTCTTCCAACAAATGGAGAAACATAAGTTGCACCAGATTTTGCTGCTAATAATGCTTGATTTGTAGAAAATACCAAAGTTACATTAGTTTTAATTCCTTTAGATGATAATATCTTAACAGCTTTTAAACCTTCTGCTGTCATTGGTATTTTAATTACAATATTATCATGAATTTTAACAAGCTCTAATGCTTCTTCAACCATTTTCTCAGATTCTAAACTAATAACCTCTGCAGAAACAGGACCATCAATAATTCCAGTAATTTCTTTTATAACTTCTTCAAATTTTCTTCCTGATTTTGCAATTAATGAAGGATTTGTAGTAACTCCATCAATAACACCAAGTTCATCAACTTCTTTAATCTCTGATATAATAGCTGTGTCAATAAAAATTTTCATATTTACTCCATAAAAATATACATTAAGCTATGATATTATTATTGATATGTCAAGATAAAATAAATCATAGAGCAAATTTTAAAAGTTTCATAAAAAACACGCCATAATCTTGACAAAGAAATACAATCATAATATATTTACTCATTGATTTGAAACAAGAAGCTAGACAGAGCATTTTTAATGGAAGTAATGAAGGAAAAAGAAATAGGAGAAATAAGGAATAATTTATTTAAAAAATAACATAATCTTTGACTACAATAAAAAAATTGTTTATTCTTATATAAATTTAGGAATTATAAAGGGATTACAAGGAAGAAATGGAGATAAATAAACATATTTATTATATCAAACCAAATAGTGAAAATTTGCAAAGCAAAGTTGAACGATATGAGCAAAGACCCGTAGAGGCATCAGCATTGCTGTGCCTCGGGGCTGAGCGAACTGAGCAAAAGCCAATTCCCTTATTAAATCAGGAGTCGTTGCAGTGCAACGACTGTACGGGCGTAGCAATGCTACGCTCCCTGATAATTCAAATTGATTCTTTGGGGATATTAAATAGAGAATTGGCTTTGGAGCAGCAAAGAGGAATAGAGCTTCCTTATTCAAAAAGTATAAGTTACTGATATGAGATATTTAATATTATTTACTGTTTTTATAATACACTTAACAATTAATATTATTGATTATAATGTTACTAAAGTTGAAATCAACAATAGATATACTTTAATAAAAATTCATCCATATTTATTAGTATATAAAAAGACTAATGGAATAATTTTTAATGATATTGAAACTTTAGGTAAATATAAAGAGTTTTTATTTGGAAGTTATAGCATAAATGATAGTAAAAAAGAGATGGGATATTTTTACATAAATACATTATATAATATAACTTATAAATTAAGCAAAAATGAGTATAAAAGCTTTATAAGAAAAAAAGGTCTTAATTCAATATATCACTATTGCTTAACAAATGATAATATTATAACACCTTGGAGCTATACCATCTTTATCTGTATTAACCTATTGTTAATAATTTTATTTCTCTTGTTAAGTATTAAAAATTTGTCTAAATTTATAATAAATGATTTAAGAAAGAGTAAGAATGTAAAAAGTATAATTCTGAGATTTTTGATAAGATATTATGTAGATATTTTTTATTTTTTAGTTTTGATAATTTTTATTAAAATGATTTTAGGTATCAAATATATATATATTTTTTTTATTGTATTTATTTGTATACCCGTTTTTATTTTAATAATTTCTATATTTAGGTATAGATTATTTCATAAAGGAAATTAAAATGAATTACTTCTTTTCTAAGTATTTTTTAATCAGGAGATAAATAAAAATATGACCTATATCCCCAATAGTGAAAATTTGCGAAGCAAAGTTGAACGATATGAGCAAAGACCCGTAAAGGCATCTGCATTGCAGTGCCTCGGGGCTGAGCGAACTGTGCAAAAGGCAATTCCCTTATTAAATCAGGAGTCGTTGCAGTGCAACGACTGTACGGGCGTAGCAATGCTACGCTCCCTGATAATTCAAATTGATTCTTTGGGGATATTAAATAGAGAATTGGCTTTGGAGCAACAAAAATAAAGATTTATTCAGTTGGAGTAGAACTACCTAAATTTGTAAAATCATCAACAAAAATCAACCATTCACTATCAGTTTCATTTGTTCCCCTTGATGAATCCCAGTTAATATTTCCTTGCATAATAGTATGCTTTCTTCTCAGAACATGATCTGCGGTTGCATCAGTAACTCCAGCTACATCCCAGCCTGTACCTGGGTCTCCGCCATCAGTACCGACAGCATCAATCAAAGTACCATTTTTAGCTAATCCAATAGCATCATCACCATTAAAAGTTGTTATAGTTAACTCTCTTAAATCACAAACACTAGGTAGAGTATCTTCACTGCTATTACAAACAACATAAACATCACCTGAATTTAATGTCCCAGTTAAAGAAATTTTATTTTCAAACCATGTGCCACCATTTGCAACTTTCCATAATTCATAATCAGATAAATCTATTGGATTATCTGTTCCATTATATATTTCAATCGCTTTATTACTACCACTAGAACCATCTACATATTCACTAATAAATAATTCTGTTATTGGATTTTCAACAACTCCAGTAATACTAGCATCTCCAACCTGGTCAGCTTCAAAAGGGTCATTATTTAATCCCCCGCTACCATTCAAGTCACAATATAACCATGAATTACCACTATCAACACTAACTCTGTAAATATATTTGTAATCTCCAGCCATATCTGTAGGAAAATTAACCATATATTCATCATTATTTGCCTCACAACCAGTACATGAAGAATTATATGATGCATCAACCCAAAAGAAATTACCCTCAACAACAGGAGAAGTTACATCATAAGGAGTATAACCTAATTGTGCTGTAATAACAGAAGATGCTTCTGTAGTTGTTTCTGTAATACCTTCAACATAAACTCTTGCAAAAACAAGCTCTCCTAAAGAATCTTTTTCCTGATTAATTGATGCAGGAGCTTGCAATTTACACCAAACAGTATAAGGTTCACATATTCCATTATTATTATTATCCTGAAATCCAGTATCACATAATTCACAATTATCACCAGTATAACCAGTTTCACAAATACAAAGAGTATCAGTGGAATCAGAAGTACACTGGCCATAATCACCACAATCTACATCATCACATAAGTTTACACAATTATGATTTACACAAGCAGGAGTATCACTTGGACAATCACCAGCTTCTTCACACATTCCTGCAATTAATTCACAACTACCACTTCGGCATTCTTCCCATGTATTTGTACAATTAATATTTTCACATGGGTCATCTTCAATACATGTTAAACCAGCTCCAGGATGAAATCCTGTAGTACAAGTACAAGTTGCAGTTACAGCATCTGATGAAACACATAAGCCATTACCACTACAATTTTCGCCTTCACATGGATTCAAACAACTTAAACCACTTGGATAATAGTGGTGCTCTGTATCACAATCACATTTAGCATTTCCATTTCCATCAACAACACAATTACCATGATTACTGCATTCCTGACCATCACAAGGATTATCTGGAGTAATACAGCTATGATTTGCATCACAAATCTGACCACCACTACAATCTCCGTCTCCGTCACATCTTCCTGATGCCAATACACATGCTCCACTTGAAGGCTCACATGGCCTCCATTCAGAACAATTATTATTTGCACATAAATCATTTTCAACACATGAAAGACCATTTGAAATATAACCAGGCAAACAATCACATGTTGCATCCGTTGAACTAGTTGGTTTACATTCACCATATCCTTCACAATTTTCATGTCCTAAACATGGATTTTTACAATTTAAACCACTTGCATCAGGAAAATAACCATGATTTACATCACAATTACATGTTGCGAATTCAGTTACAGGGTCAATAACACATGTTCCGTTATTACTACAAGTAATTCCTACACATGGATTTACAGGGTCAACACAGTTATTATTATCATCACAAATTTTGTTACCTAAACAATCTCTATCTGTGTCACACCTTCCTGAAACAAGTTCACAATTACCATTTGTACTGTTACATGATTCCCATGGATTACAATTATTATCCTTACATAAATCAATTTCCTCATCTTTAATACATTCAAGAGGATTCAAATCATGATTATAACCAGAGTCACAATTACATACTGCCGTTTTAGTTTCACTGTCAATAAAACATTTCCCTGCTCCAGAACAATTTTGTCCATCACATGGATTTTCTTCAAAAACACAACTATGTCCAACATCACAAAGTAAAGCACTCTCATTACAATCATTGATTTGGTCACATCTATTTGGCAGTAACTTACAACTTCCATCTTCACATGTTTTCCAGCTATCACAAACAACATCATAACAAGGATCGTCTTCACAAATCATATCTATACAAATCAAACCAGAGTTACATGTTAATGAACTATAACAAACGCCATCTTTTGCACCCATTTTAGGTGTTTTATTAGTATCTTTTACATCAGCACATGAAGTAATAATTACAGATATTACTATGAATACAGCGAAAATGATTTTATTCATGAATTTCCTCCTTAAACATTCTATCTTGCTAAAACAGCAGGAAAGGATAATATATTATCATATTTAAGAAAAAAATCAAAGTTTATAATTGCTTTATTCTACTATTTTTATTTTTCTAAAAAGTCCTGATATGCCTCATATCTTGTTTTTATTTGAGAAACATAAGGAATAGGTTCTTTACACTTACAATAACCATACTTGGTATATTTTCGATATTTCTTTTTTGATAATTTAGTCATTGCAACAGCAACATTATTAAACCATTTATTAGGATTTAATCCCATAACAACAGCTATTCTTCTTGCATCAAGAACATGTCCATAACCTGCATTATATGAAGCAAGAGCAAACCACATCTTATCCTTAGCCGGGATATCTGGGTCAAATCTTTTTTCAAGCCAATACATATATTTAACACCAGCATGAACCCCGCTATTTGGATTATATAAGTTAGTAAATCCTAGCATTTTACCTGTTTTAGGCATAACCTGCATCAATCCTATTGCTCCAACCCATGATTTCGCTTTTGGATTAAATCTACTTTCCTGATAAGCCTGAGATGCAATCATTAACCAGTTAAAGCTATACTTATTTGAATATTTTTTAAAAATATCATCATAAATAGATATCTTTCCAGTTTTACTAGCTTTAAATTTATTTAATTTCTTTATTCTTCTAATATTTTTGAAATATTTATTATAAATAATATTAAACTTCAATCCTTTATAATGTTTTTTAAAGAAACCATTTATTTCAGCTAAAAGTTTAGTATTATCTTTTCTAACTATCCATGAGTAAGTATCTCCTTCTTTTAAAGAAAAAAGTTTTTTTATTTTAGTTCCCATTGAGATTTCTCTGTTCACAATACTACTATCAGCCAAAGTCAACTCATATTTACCCAATTCAATATTTTCAATAATTTCTTCTGTTTCAATATCTTCATTAACAAGTTTAACTTCATATCCAAGCTCTTTTTGATGTTCTTTTAATATATTAAAATATGAACTATCTTTCCTAACATGAAAGACTTTTCCCCTTAAGTCATCTTTTGTTTTAATTTCACTATCAGAACCAACAACAACATCTTCAGTTATTGTATCATATCGATTACTATATGAAATTTTATCATTTTTTATTGCATCAGTAGTCATTGAGGCAGCAATAATATCTCCCTTACCTTCTAAAAGCCAAGGGATTAACTTATCTCTTGATGGAGGAATGATAAATTCAACTCTTAAATTATAGCTTTCTGCAAAATATTTAACTAGTTCATATTCAAAACCTAAAATTTTACCTCTGTATAAAAAATAAGTCATAGAATTATTTCTTGTTAAAACTCTGATATAACCTCTTTTTAAAATTTCATCAAAATCATCAGTATAAAGCCGAGGTATTCTTAAATCAATATGTTCAAGGTTTATAAATTTATTTAATTCTTTTTTTAAAAGAGGTGAATCCTTTCTGATTGCCCATGAAATAGAACTATGCTTTTTTATTTCTATATTTTTTTGTAAATCACTTCTGTTAAGTAGAATTTCTTCTAATTTATTATCATCTAAAATTGTTAAATCATATTTGTTACTAGCAACTCTGTCAAGAATTGTATCTTCACTAATGTCTTCAGGAGCAAAAGATACTTTTAAATCTTTTTCTTTTTCTAGTATTTTTGATAACGAATCATAATAAGACGATGTTTTTTTTATCCATATCACCCTGTTTTTTAATTCACTGATTTTTTTAATACTATCACCTTTTCTAGAAACGATAACTTCATCAATTGAAGTTAATGAATTAGTAAAGCAGATATCTTCCTTTCTTTTTTCTGTAACAGTTAAATTTGCTGCAATTATATCACCTTCTCCACTAATTAAAGCTGGAATTAAATCTTTAAAATTTTTTTTAAAAATAAACTTAAATTTCAAATCATTAATATTTGCAAATTTCTTTAAATAATTAAATTCTTCCTGAATTAAAGATATCTTTTTAGGCAATGATTCATATTCTAAATCTTTTAGAACTAAGACTCTTAAAACTTTTTTTTCCTTTATTTTATCAAAATCTCCTTCATATTTTTCAATAACTTCCTCTTTTATTTTAATAACAGGAGCTTTTTCTACTTTTTTCTCTATATTATTTTCAATTTTTTTATTTATTTCAGTATTTGTAGTTTTATCTTTACCGTTTTTACCTGATTCACAAGAATAAATAAATAAAAAAAATGCCATAAACATAAATAAAACTTTCATAATTAGTCTCCTTTGACCATATTTATAAAATCATTAATCAAAGTTGTCTTAGGAATTGATTTTAAGAATTTACCTGCTTTATAAACAGATGCTTTGTCCTTGTTTGATACAATAGCCCAGTCACTATCTCTTGCCTCGCCTGGCCCATTTACAATACAACCCATTACTGCAACTCTGATATCTTTATTTATATCGGATAATTCAGCCTCAACTTTATTTGCAATTTCAATAACATCAGATTCAGCTCTCGAACATGTAGGGCAGGATACAAAAGTTATTCCTGATTTTCTTATTCCTAAATTCTTCAATATTGACAATCCAGCTTTTATTTCTTCAATAGGATCAGCAGTTAAACTAACTCTAATTGTATCTCCAATTCCTTCATATAATAATATGCCCATTCCAATTGACGACTTAATTGTACCATTATATAAAGTACCAGCTTCTGTAACACCTAAATGCAATGGATAGTCCACTTTTTTTGATATCAAACGATATGCTTCTACTGTTCTGTATATATCAGATGCTTTAAGTGATAATTTGGTATTATAAAATCCTAAATCTTCCAGTATTTTTACATGACGCATAGCGGATTCAACCATTGCCTCTGGAGTAGCAGAACCATATTTTTTAAGTAAATCACTCTCAAGAGAGCCACCATTTACACCAATTCTTATAGGTATATTTTTCTCCTTTGCTAAATTCACTACTTTTGTAATATTTTCTTTATTTCCTATATTACCAGGATTTAGCCTAAGAGCATCAACCCCTGAATGAAGAGCTTCTATTGCAATTCTATAATTAAAGTGAATATCAGCAATAATAGGAATAGTTATTTCTTTTTTAATTTCCTTTAAAGCCTTTGCGGATTCTATTGTAGGAGCAGATGACCTGATTATTTCACAACCAGCCACCGTAAGAGCATAAATTTGTTTTACTGTTTCTTCAATATTCTCTGTATTTGTTGTTGTCATAGACTGAATAGAAATAGGTGCATCTCCACCAATTAAAACGGTACCTACCTTTATTTGTTTTGATTTTCTTCTCATATAAACCCAGTTTAATGGTAAAAAGGCAAAAAAAAAGGAAGATTTATATTGCTATAAATCTTCCTTTTGGCGCCCGTTGATGGACTTGAACCAACGACAAGGTGATTAACAGTCACCTGCTCTACCAAGCTGAGCTAAACGGGCTCGACCTTTCGGTAAAGTATATATATAATATTTTATTTTTCTTGTCAATAGTTTTTTTTAATTTTTTTTCCATTTTTTTAATTTCTTTCATTTTAGGTAACAATTTAGACTAAGTGTTAGATTTTAAGAAATTTATTATAGACAAAATCTTCACTTTATGGCAATATGCTTTTACTTTATGGAGTTTTTATGGCTAGAAAATCTGTTTTTATTTGTCAGGGCTGTGGTTTTGAATCACCTAAATGGCAAGGAAAATGCCCTGATTGTGGTAACTGGAACAGCTTTATGGAAGAAGAAGTTAATTCATTAAGAAATATCATAAAAACCAATAAAAAAAAGAAAAAAAATACTCCAATAAGATTATCCGAAATAGAAACCACCAAAAAGGATAGAATTTTAACAAAAATAGAAGAACTTGACAGAGTTTTTGGTGGAGGAATTGTAAAAGGTTCATTAACTTTAATTGGAGGAGCTCCTGGAATAGGAAAGTCAACAATTACATTACAAATGGCAAATTATTTATCACCTGACTATAAAGTCTTATATATTTCAGCAGAAGAATCTGCAAGTCAATTAAAAATGAGAGCTCAAAGGCTTGGAATTAACAGTGATAATATTTATATATTAATAGAAAACAGATTTGAAATAATTGCAGAAAACTTAAATGATATAAAACCTGATGTTGTAATTGTGGATTCAGTACAAACCATTTACCTTGAAGAAATAAAATCAACACCTGGCTCTATTACTCAACTACGGGAAATTACATTTAAATTTATGAATTATAGTAAAAAATATAATTTCACCACAATTATGATTGGACATATTACAAAAGATGGAGCAATTGCAGGCCCTAAAGTTCTTGAACACATGGTTGACACTGTTTTATACTTTGAAGGAGATAAAAACGGATATCTAAGAGTATTAAGAAGTATAAAAAACAGATTCGGTGCAACAAATGAAATTGGAATTTTTGAAATGATGAGTAAAGGATTAAAAGAAGTTAAAAATCCTTCTCTTTTATTTGTATCTTTAGGTAAAGAAAAAACACCTGGGAGTGCATTAATCCCAATTATGGAAGGAACTCGTCCAATAATGATTGAAGTACAAGCTTTAATTATTAAAACAGAATACCAAATACCTAAAAGAACTATTGTTGGATTCGACCAAAAAAGAATCAGTATGCTTTTAGCGATACTTGATAAATACCTACATTTAAAATTTGCAACATCTGATGTTTTTGTAAATATTGTAGGGGGCTTAAAGGTAGATGAAACAGCAGTTGATTTAGGAGTAATGGCAGCTCTTATCTCAAACTTTTTAGATGTGGCTTTACCATCATCAGTAGCTTTTATTGGAGAAGTTGGTTTAAATGGAGAAGTAAGAGGAATAACTTTTATTGAAAACAGAGTAAAAGAATTAGAAAAGCTTGGAATAGAAGAAGTTGTAATTGCTCAAAATAATTTAAAACCACTTGAAAACCTAAATATTTCAATTAAAATAACAACATTAAATCAAATTACAGATTTAATGAGATTCATAAATGGCTAATAAATCATCATAAAATTTGACATATATAATACTTTATGCTTTACTTACAATAGTCTTTTTGGGGGTATTATGGCAAAAAAAATTAGAATATTAATGGCAAAACCTGGTTTAGATGGCCATGACAGAGGAATAAAGGTTGTTTCAAGAGCATTGAGAGATGCAGGATTTGAAATTATATATACAGGTCTTCATCAAACTCCAGAAATGATTGTAAATGCAGCTATTCAGGAAGATGTTGATATTATTGGTTTGTCCATTATGTCAGGAGCCCACAACTACTTAATGCCAAGAGTTATCGACCTCCTTAAAGAAAAGGATGCAGATGACATAAAGGTATTTGGGGGTGGAATTATACCAGATGATGATGTTTCCTTTTTAAAAGAAAAGGGTGTTTTAGAAATATTTACACCTGGAACTTCTCTTGATTACATTACTAAGAGAGTTGAAGAAATGGTTTAATTACAATGAACTTAAGTGACTTTTCAAATCTAAGACCTACTCATATTGAACAAAAACTTAATAAAACTAATATTTTATTACTTCCTTTATCTGTAATATATAAATTACAAACATTTAAAATTCCTATTTTAAAATCTTATAATATTGATGAGCTAGAAGGATGGTTTTGGTCTTCAAAGCTTAATTCAATAATAACAGGAATATCTTTTATTGTAACAAATGACGAATCAAGAGATAAATCAGAAAAGGTCTTAAAGAAACTGATATCATTTTTGGAAAAGAATAGAATTAATATTCCTTTTTTCATAGAAGCAGAAATTGATTTAAAATTACTTGATAAAAATCCAGAAACAGTGTTTTATCATTTACTCCAATCTTATTTCACTACATTTAATTTAAAAATAGATATAACCAACTTCAAGAATGAAATAGAACAGCTTAATCAAATATATAAGTCTATCAGAGACCTTGAACTAGGCTTTACTTTAACTATTACATCAAATAAAGAAGATTGTTTAAAATATATTGATGAATTTACAAGGGCATTATCTGTTTTTAAAATCAACCCAAACTATATAAAATTTGAAAATAACGATTACGAACTTAAAACTATAATGAAAGAAAGATTAGAAATAAAGTTATCAGAAGATATAGAGCTTTTTAATAATTTTTCAAGTAATATATATATAAATGGAGATTTTTTTAAATCTGATATAAATGAAAATACTGAAAATCAAATTTTCTATTCTTCAAGAAAACTATTTAATACTTTAAAAATAAAAAATACAATATCTAAATTATTAAATAATCTTTACAATCTAGGAGATGAATTATAAGAGTTATATCAGGAATACATAAACATAGAAAATTACTTGTACCCAATAAAAATGTCAGACCAACAACAGATTTTGTAAGAGAGGCATTGTATAATATTCTGGGAAATCAAATACAAGAAAAGAATATACTTGATTTATTTGGAGGTAGCGGTGCTTTAAGTATAGAGGGATTATCAAGAGGTGCCTCTCATGCTACAATTATAGATAAAAACAATCTTGCAATAAAAATAATTAAAAATAATTTAAAAAATCTTGATATCCATAATGCAAAAGTTATAAAAGGTGATTCAAGAGGAATAATAAAAACACTTTCAACGAACAAAGAAAATATAAATAAATTTGATATTATATTTTTAGACCCTCCATACAAAGAAATTAAATTATATCATGAAATACTCAAACTTTTATATAAAAGTAATTTATTAAATAAAAATGCCTGTATTATATGTGAGCTTAATTCAAAAGAAAACTTAGAGAACATTGAAAATTATATAGAAGTAAAAAACAAGAAATATGGAAACAGTAGATTAATCTTTTTGGAAATTAAATAAAATTCATAATATTTTTTATATTAAGTTAATAAATAAATTATATAAAACTGAATAAAATTGGAGAAAAACATATATAAAATTGCTTTTATAAGTAAATCTTGATAAAATAGGTTGATTTAAATGGAGGTTTAAATGTTAAAATACTATTCTATCCTTATAACTTCAATTATTATTCTACTACCATCTTGTAATAATAGTAAAAAACTAGAAAAAAAAGAAAGAAAAATAGATACAACAATTACAATTGAAAAAGATTATAAGCCTGATTATAAAAACATATTTGAGGCTGTTGATAAAGAAGATTTTAAAGCTGTTAAATACTTCATAGAAAATCAAGGTGTTTTTGTAAATGTAATAAATGATAATAAACAAAGAAAAACAATCTTAATGGAAGCTGCTAAAATAGGAAATGCTGAAATAATAACATATCTACTAGAAAAGGGAGCAGATATATACCTTAAGGATTTTCAGGAGAAATCAGTTCTTCAATATGCAGTTTTAAGTAAACAACTTGGCACAGTCAAAGGCTTCTTAAAAAGAGGTCTGGAAATAAATCATCAGGATATCTTTGGTAATACCGCTGTTATTTACGCGACTAAAGCTAACGACCTAAATATGGTTAAATACTTAGTACAGGAAAATGCGAACTTAAACCTTAAAAATAAAAAAGGAGAAACAGCAATCTTTTTTGCAACTCAAAATAATAATCTTGAAATGGTTAAATTGTTAAATGAATATGGATTATCTCTTAAAAGTGTAAATATCAATAACGAAAACTTATTTTTCTATGCATCAGGAGAAACAGTAGCTTCATATCTATACAGAAAAGGAATTGATATTAATTTATTAAATACACATAATCAAACAGCATTATTTAGATATATTGATAATAACAATCTTAAAATGGTTGGCTTTTTCTATAGAAAAAGTGGGGATGTAAACATAGAAGATAATAACGGAGATAATTCTGTAATTTATGCAACAAAAAAACAAAAAGCAGATATAATAGATTTTTTATATAGACATAATGTAAATTTAAATCAGGTTAACAGTAAGGGTGAGTCTGTTATACACTATGCTTGGAACTTAGGTTCAATAAAGTTTTTCTACAGACACAATGTTGATATTACCAAACAAAATCTTTTTGGAAAAGATAAACTTATGATGCTTGCAGAAAGTGGAAAATTAACTATAAAAACATTTAAATACTTTATTCAACATCACTATGATGTAAATGCAAATGATAATGATGAAATGTACATTATTCACTACATAATAAAGTATGGAACTATTGATATGTTAAAATATTTAGTTCAAAACCATGCTAATTTAGAAATAAAAATAAAAAATAAAAATCTTTTAGAATATGCAAAAGAACAGGGTAAAAACAGTATGTATAAGTACTTAAAAAAGTATGTTAAAACTGATTTATATTAATTATAACATTGCTTTTTGACTACGAATATGATTATATGATATAATAACTAGTTTATTAATAGACTTGGAGGACTAATGAGTAAAAAGGTACTCTTTATTGACGATAGTAAAACAATGAGAATTGCAGGTGAAATAGCTGTAAAATTTCAAGATAATATCTTTTTTAGTGCAGAAAACGGCTCTGATGCTATTGAATTAGCAAAAAAAGAACAACCTGATATAATTTTTTTAGATGCAATTTTACCAGATCAATCAGGCTATAAAATTTGCTTTGAATTAAAGTCAAATAAATTAACTTCAAATATTCCTGTTGTACTAATGAATAATAAGTTTATTCCCTATGACGAGGTAAAAGGTGAAAATGTTGGAGTCGATTTATCAATAAATAAACCTTTTGATACTCAAGCAATGAGAGACTTAATTACTAATTCAACTGATATTCAAATTCATCTTATCAAAGAAGAAGAATCAACTAATATTGAAATACCTATGGATAATTTTGAAGAATTAAAAACTCCTGTTCCTAATTCTGTTTTATCAAATAATACAATAGAAAATGAAACATCTCTTGATTTAGAAATAGATTTGGAAGAAGAGCACAATGAAGAAGCTCCAATAATTATAGACTCAACAGAATATTTGATGGAAGAAGCCAAAACTTCATTTAATGAAAATGAAGTTTCTCCGAAAGAAGAGATTAATGAAATTAATCTTGGGGAAGATGATTTAACTATTGAATCAGAAGAAGTTATTGATACATCAGATGAAATAAATGAATTAAACTCCATTAATGATTTTTTAAAGGAAATCGGAGAAGAAAATAATGGAATAGAAAATGTTGATACTATAGATGACTCTCTTCTTGAAACGGAAGAAGAACCTATAGAACTAAACTCAGCAGATGACTTACTTGAAGAAGTTGAAGAAGAAATTAGTGAACTTGAAAATACTACTCTAGATGATTCCCTACTTGAAACAGAAGAAGAATCCATAGAACTTGATTCAGTAGATAACTTACTTAAAGAAGTTGGAGAAGAAGAAATTAATGAAATAGAAAATGCTGATACTCTAGATGATTCTCTACTTGAAACAAAAGAAGAATCCATAGAACTGGATTCAGTAGATAACTTACTTAAAGAAGTTGGAGAAGAAGAAATTAATGAAATAGAAAATGCTGATACTCTAGATGATTCTCTACTTGAAACAGAAGAAGAATCCATAGAACTGGATTCAGTAGATGACTTACTTAAAGAAGTTGGAGAAGAAGAAATTAATGAAATAGAAAATGCTGATACTCTAGATGATTCTCTACTTGAAACAGAAGAAGAATCCATAGAACTTGATTCAATTGATGACTTACTTGGGGAAATGGACAAAGAGGAAATTAGTGAAACTCAAGAAGTTAATGATAATTTCACCGAAACAGTAGAAGAGCCTGTTGAATTGGACTCAATTGATGATTTACTTGGAGAAATAAACGAAGAAGAAGTTAATGAACTTCAAGAAATACAGGAAACTCAAGAAGTTGATGATAACTTCACAGAAACAGTAGAAGAGCCTGTTGAATTAGATTCAATTGATGATTTACTTGGAGAAATCGGTGAAGAAGAAGTTAACGAACTTCAAGAAATCCAGGAAACTCAAGAAATTGATGATAATTTTACTGAAACAGTAGAAGAGCCTGTTGAATTGGACTCAATTGATGATTTACTTGGAGAAATAAACGAAGAAGAAATTAGTGATACTCAAGAAACTCAAAAAATTGATGATAACTTCACCGAAACAGTAGAAGAACCAATTGAATTAGATTCAATTGATGACTTACTTGGGGAAATAGATGAAGATGATGAAGAAACTTTTACTGAATCAATAATTGAAAACCCTACAGAGCTTGAATCAGTTGATGATTTACTTGGGGAAATAGATGACGATGAATTTGATAAAATTGAAGAACCACTTGTTATTGACAGTATTGATGATTTACTTGGAGAAATAGAAGAAAAACAAGAATCAGAAGATATTCCTACTGAGTTAAACTCTATAGACGATTTACTTAATGAAGAAGAAACTAATGAAGAAGATAATTTTGAAAATGTAAGTAATAGTTTAGAATCAATGAGCGTTAATGATTTATTAAAAGAACAAACTAATGATGATATTACATTACCTGAAGAATTAATAGATGAACCAATAGAAGTTGATAATGTTGAAGATCTCTTAAAGAATGATAGTCTTGAAACAGAAGAAATGAATAATGATTTATCTTCTGTTGAGTCATTAATAGAGGATAGCAAGAGAGCTGACAATTTAATACCTGAAGACATTGAAAATGATAAGGATATTGACACTGTTGAATCATTAATTTCAAATGTATCAGATAATGATAATTTCACAGAAAAAGAAACATTTCTAGATAATAAAATACAAGAAAATATATTTGATGGAAAATCAATTACTGATTCATATTCACCAAAAGAGTTTACACCACCTGAATCAAGTGTAAATTCTTTCAAAGGTTTAGATAATAATATTGAACCTGATGCATTTATTGATGATGAGCCAACAAGTGATTTTATTAAATATCAAAATCTTGAAAAGAAAAAGGAAATTGTAGAAGAAACTATTAAAGTTAAGCTAGATGACATTCAAGTTCAGGCAGTAATTAAAGAAATTGTTAAAAGAATTTCAAAAGAAGTAATTGAAGAAATTGTTTGGCAGGTTGTTCCTGATTTAGCAGAAACAATTATTAAAGAAGAACTTGATAAAATATTAAACAATAAATTATAGGGAGATTATTTATGGAAAGCAAAAAACTTAGTGACCCTAAAAAAATTTTTAGAATAGCAAAAGCAATGGCATCAGACATACAGATGTATAATAAGGATAAAATAGAAAAAGCAATTAAAGAAGATAACTTTTTTGAAGTCATTAAAAATGAATACCAAGAAGGTAAAGAATTACTTGAGCAAAGAGTTGAACCTGAAATATTAGCAAAGGATAACTACCTAGACAGAGCAATTGTTGATATTATTCTTAAATTTAGCAGTAATATAGAATCTAAAATCTGGTAGTGAAAACAATAAATCTAATCTTTACCAAAGAAGTACCAATAAGAATAGATAAATTCTTGGCAGAAGCATTACCTCAGTTTACTCGCTCTGAAATTTCAAAAATTATTGATGATAAAAACTTAAAAGTAAATAATAAAATTAGCAAAAAATCATTAAAATTAAATAATGGAGATAAAATAGAAATATTAATCCCTAATCCTAAAACAAGTGAAATTATTGCCCAAGAAATGAATCTGGATATTATATATGAAGATGATGATATTATTGTAATAAATAAACAACAAGGTATTGTTGTTCATCCTGGTGCAGGAAACTGGGATAATACATTGGTTAATGGCCTTTTACACCATTGCAATGATTTAAAAGGTATTGGAGGGGTTTTACGCCCTGGTGTTGTGCATAGAATAGATAAAGATACTACTGGTGTAATTATATTTGCTAAAAATCAGTTCGCATTAAATTATATTGCTGAGCAGTTCAAATTTCATACAAATAAAAGAAGATATTTAGCAATAATAAGAGGTATACCCGAATTAGAAAAAGGTCGTATTGAAACATATATTACAAGAGACCCAAATAATAGATTAAAATTTACATCTAAACTTAATAAAGGAAAAATTGCAATAACAAACTACAGAATCGTTGAAAAATTTAACCACTTTTCTTTAATTGAAGCAATTCTTGAAACAGGAAGAACTCATCAAATAAGAGTTCACTTTTCAGATATGAATCATCCAATAATTGGAGATACTCTATATGGATATGGAATAAAAAACTATAATTTTTTATCAAATGAAATTTACTCTAAAATAAAACAATTGAAAGGACAGTTACTTCATGCTGAGTTTTTAGAAATAAAACATCCTAATTTAAATAAAAATGTAAGTTTTGAAGCAAAACCACACAAGGATTTTCTAGATTTTTTAAATATCATAAAAAAAATTAATTAAAACTTGTAATTTTAAAACAATTTATTTATCATGTGGATTGATATAGTATACTGGTAGGAGAATAAATGAAAGATTATGATGTTAATTTTAACAATAAGACAATTTTGCTTGAGGGTGAATGGTTTAATGTTAAAGAACTTGGTGAAAAGATTAAGTACAATATTAACAAAGGAAACTATAAAATAAAGCATTTATCAGTTGCCCTTGAAAAGTTACAAGAAGTACTTGAGTCTGCTCAGGAAATTAAAATTTCAATACTTGGAACTACTTATGAAGAAATTGAAAAAATTTCTAAAAAATATAATAAAAATATTGAAATTATAATAAGAGATGCAATTGATAGATATCTAGAAATAGATTCTGATATTACAACAACACCTAAGGAAGTGTCTAAAGAAACTCCTAAAAAGGCTTCCAAAGAAGCTATTAAAGAAACCCCTAGTGAAGACTCATCTGATATTGAAATAGATATTGAAACACAAATAGAAGTAAAGAAAAAACCTATTGTAAAAGCAAAACCTCAAATTGTTAAAAATGTTGATAAGTCGTCAAAGAATAAACCAAGTATCATAGAAAATAAAGTTATAAAATCAGATAAAGAAATAAAAAAACAACCTTCTATCATTGTAGATAAAGAAGATGATGATGATTGGTTTAAGCAGTAAGTAAAAAATAGGCAGAAACAATTGTTTCTGCCTAAGAGTTAATCATATCTGACTAACGAGGGGGTCTTTATAATTATTTTTTTGCTTTTGTCTTTTTAGTAGTTTTCTTTGTTTCTTTCTTTACAGGAGCTTTTTTAGCTTCTTTTTTTACAGTAGTCTTCTTAGATTCTTTTTTTACTTTCTTTAAAGATTTAATTTCTTTTTCAAGTTTCTCAATCTTTTTATTTAGTTCTTTAGTATCAAGAGTTGAAGCAATACTAAAAGCATTTAGAATCTGGTCAATTCCAACATTGAATTTACCTTCTAAGTCTTTTTTAACACCATTTGCAAGCTCTTTGTAGTCATTACTTTTTAGCTTATCAAGTAAATCCTTAAAAGGAACAAGAGTTAATACTGTATCCACATACTTCTTACCCATTTCCTGAGTATTTTGTGAAATTCCCTTGATTTTGCCGATATTATCATTCACATTTTTCTGAATCATATCTTTTAGTTCATCAAATTTACCAACAACATTAGTTACAGAAGTCTGGATATCCTCAAGTGTTTTTTCTAAAGTCTTACTAATTGCATTTTTCTTTTTATCAGCCATTTTTTCCTCCAAAGTAACATGACAATTACAATATAACACCTTGCGTCATAATTGTCAAGAAAAAAATGACACAGTGCGTTATTTTCTCTTTTGTAACCAGTTTATTTTCTCTTTATTAAGAGCTGATAGCACCTCACCTATTTCGTCAAAAGTATTTTTATTATGAAAAGATTCTAACATTGGGTGTCCATTTGTAATAGAAAAGTAATTTTTAAAATCTGTTTTTTGAATATATTTATGAAATCTTAATGATTTACTTCCCCAAAATATGAAAATAATATTTTCAGTTTCTTCAAGTAAGGTATTTATAATGGTTTCAATTATAGGTTTCCAGAACTTTAGATGCTTATTTAAATCTGTTTGTAATTTTGATTCAAAAGTTAAAGCAGCATTAAGCCATATCACTCCATTTTCTATACTATTTTCAAAAAAGTTATCAGGAGGAAATATATTGTTTTCTTTTATTATTCTCCTTAAACTCTTAATTTTATCATCTTTCGTTGCTAAATTTTCATGTATTAATACTGATTTTATAATATTTCTAAAAGAAGGAGATAACGGTGTTTCCCAAGATTTAATTTTACCATCCCAAAATGCATAACCTGTTGCACTTTCTTTTCTTGGATAAGGGTCTTGCCCAAAAACAACAACTTTTATATCATCATTTTCAAAATTTACATTGTTTATCGCATTAAATCTATTTTCTAACTCAGGAAAGAACTTATTATCATCAAAAAAAAAGTATTTATAATCATCATTTTTACTAATAACAGGATAAAGTTTCTCAAACCAAAATGGTGTTAATATCTTTCTTAATACTATTTTTATATCTTTCATTTAAACTCCAAATAATATTTTTTCTGTAATAAATCATCAAGTTCTTTTAATTTCTTTTTAAATTTTTTATTCTCTTCTGCCAAAATTAATTTTGTTTTCATATTAAATTTAAAATATATAATATTATTTTTAATTTTAAGTTCTGCTTTAAAAAATGTATTTTCAATTAATTTGCTTTCAAAACTGTAAATATTTTTTAAATTTAAAAACTTAAATTCATATTCATATTTAAAGCTCGTAATAAAATAAAAATTATTCACCCTATTATAATTTGGGGTAAACTTATTTTCAAATAAATCACTATTTTGAAACAGTTTAATTATTGATACCTTGTTATTAATTTTATCCTTTAAAATATATTCAAAATTTAAAACACTATAATCTATTCTTTTTTTATTTGTAGAGTGATATGATAGTAGTTCAATACTACGGCCATAATATTTAGAAATATATCGCTCATATATAAAATCACTTAATTTATCAAAATCAACTTTAAATACATAATTTAGAGTATTACCATAATAATATTCAGTTAATTTTATTTTTAAATTATTTTTATCAGGAGTATATGTAAATTCTTTTTTTATCAACTCATTTTCTTTGATTTTTAAATCTCCAATATTTGACTTTTTAGATAAAATTAGTATTTTGCTGTTTATATCTGAATAAGGTAAATATGAATAAGGAATTTTTTTATTTGTTAGATCCAGAAATTTATTAAGTTTAGGAAGATATACAATCGCATGGTTAAAGTAGCTATAAGATGGAATTTCAAAATTATAAATACCGAAATCATTAGTTGAAACCAAAACTATTTCAACTTTTATATTAAATTGTTTCATAATATTATAAAATAATACAGCTCTATCCTTACAATCTCCATACTTATTCTCAAAAACAGAATTCGGACTATATGGCTTATATGAGTGTATACCTAATTCAATTCCAACATAATGAACATTATCAAGTATATAGGCATAAAAAAACCTTATAATGTCATCTTTTTTATTTAATTTATTATCTTTTACTAATTTCTTAAAAAAATCTATATTTTTTTTACTCAGTTTATGTTTTTTATCAAAAATTATATTTTTAAACCATACTTTTACTTCTTGCCAATCAGAAAAGTTTGAAATTGAGATATATGGCTCTTCTTTATAGGAAAAATAATAATATGGTTCTGAAATAAATGTCTTTAAATTTTCACCTGTAAAATTTAATTTATTAAAATGACCTTCTTTTTCTTCTGTTTTAGTTAGATAGTTTTTATTATACGCTATTTTAAGTTTTGTTTCTCTGGGATACTTAAGAGAATAGTTATATGAAATAATATCTGATTTTGGCTTAATATTTTCAAGTATTGAAATTTTATGATTAAAATAATCTCTTTTTTCAGTACTGGTAATCGTGTAATCAATAAAGAAAACATCTCCTTTTTGTAAATATTCTCTAAGAAAATATTTAAGTATTTTCATATCAGAATAAAGACCTTCATATTCATAAGGAATAACAAACTCATAGTCATTAAGTCTTATTATCTCATTTTCATTTCTATATATGTATACATTATTTACTTTTAATAATTCTTCTTTATCTATATATAATATTTCATAGAATAAATCTTCAATTTTTGTATTTGCAAAATATATAGCCTCTTTTTGATTTATGGTATAACCCATATCCTTATTAAGAGTTATATTTTTATCAATTTTTAATATTTTATTTTCATTATTTAATTCTTTTTGGTTTAATGTTTTTAACTCTTTTTTAAAAAAGCTATTGTCAGCGACTTCATTTTCTCCAGATATTAAACGATAAAGAGCTTTCGCTTTTAAATTTTTAATTTCTAATAATGGAGATGGATTTTTTAATAACTCTCCAATTGATAATTTAGTTATTTGATATAATAAATATGGATTCTTTTTAATAAAAGGATATAAGTTTATTATATCCACAAAATCTGAATTTTCTCTAAAAAATTCATTCCATGATATTACCTGAGAAAACACTCTTACAGATTTTGGATATAAATCTAATATTTTTAATATTTTTTTTATTGCTTTTTTGTATTCAAGTTTTTTATATTTTTCAATTAGTCTGTCGGTATGAAATTTATTCTTCAAAAAATAACTATCTATTAAGTCTGTATTCAATGTATTTTCAATAAATTCATCTTCATAATATAATAAAATAGCTCTGTTTTTTTTATATTTTTCATAAATTTCATTTACTAGCTTTTGATAAGCCAGGTAATCATTGTTTTTTAACTCATATAATAAAAAGGGTAAAGTTAAAAATACATCAAAAAGTTTTATTGAAAAAAGTTTTTTTTGAAATTCAATCTGATTGTCAATTCTTTGATAATATTTTAATTCAAAATAGTCCTTTATTACTCCATTCTTAAGCTTTTTAATAAAATTAAATCTCTCTTTATTTTC
>Ga0256827_10000395_pt1 | contig 27075 bp, 13 predicted proteins | sample CV84metaG_FD_185977 | JGI IMG/M metagenome (GOLD analysis project Ga0256827, IMG submission 185977) | Hydrothermal vent microbial communities from East Pacific Rise, Pacific Ocean - CV84 | ecosystem: Environmental > Aquatic > Marine > Hydrothermal vents | place: Pacific Ocean: East Pacific Rise...
AAGCGTTCATTGAGTGATATAAAAGGGTTACTGTGAATTGTAAGAACCGACTAAAACTGATAGGTAATTTTTCCGATATTTTTTCCCTGAAAGGGGGCGATATATTTAAATGTAAGATAGACAATAATTGCTACCATACCCCTAAATGGTTTATATGGAGTATTACTATTTGGTATCAGTTCGCTTTTTTTCTTTTTATTTGGTTGGCTTTTGTATTTAATGCTTACACCCCTTTAGAGGGATGGTTCACCCCTCTTTTGGCTTCGGTGAGTACATTTATAGTGCTTGAATTTTTGATTTTCTTGATTATGCCGTTAAAGAAAATAGAGTGTTGGAAAGTAAATATGGAGAGTCAAAGACGAAGAAATATAGAGATAGGGAAGGGGAAAGAGTGGTAGGGGGTTTTTCCTGAAAACACCGTTAAAAGGGAGTAGGTTTGACCATGTCACATACGCGTCAACATAAGGAATTAAATCCCTATATTTAGGGCTTTGGGTTCGTAGGGTCGATTTATCGACCACAAACCTATATGAATGCCTATCTAATGGTCGGTGAACCGACCCTACGCGATAAGCCTATATTAGTTGATTTGAGATGAAAAATCTCTTAGGTTGACGCGTATGTGACCATGCCAAACATCACATCCGAATTTTAAATTATGTTGGTTTGGTTGTTGAATTTTTTGTTTGACATGGTCAAACCTACAGATATGGTAAGAATTTTATATGTAACACACCTTTTAACATGATTAGTTAAGAAACTTCCCCAATAGTTTCTTTTTTAGAAAAATTAAGGGTATAGAATGAAAAATAGTTGAAAATTATTGAATATAATTTATGTTGTGATAGACTTAAAAAAATAAAAATATAAGATTCTATTAATGCTAACAAAATCAAACCACCTAAAAGCCATCCAATGCCAAAAACTTCTATGGCTAACCAAACACAAAAAAGAGGTGCTAACCCCACAAAAAAACTCTGCTCAATCGAAACTAAAAATAGGAACAGAAGTTGGAGAACTGGCGTGTAAACTATTCCCCAATGGGCGACAGATAGAGTATAATGCTCAAAACTTTCAAGGGATGGTAGAGCAGACCAAGCAGTGGATAGAAGAGGGGGTTCATACTATTTATGAAGCCACTTTTATGGTTGATGGATTGTTTATTATGGTGGATGTTTTGACCATAAACTCGGAGGGATTAACACTCTATGAAGTAAAAAGCTCAACAGGTGTCAAAGATATCTATCTGCATGATGTAGCATTTCAATACTATGTTGTGGAAAAGCTTGGTTATCACATTGAAAACGCTTTTGTGATACACCTTGATAGCTCTTATGTTTTTGACGAAACATTAGACTTGGAATCGTTATTTAAAGTAGTGAATGTGACGGAAGAAGTTAAAACATTACAAAAAGAGATACCCCTGAACATCGAAATATCTCAAAACTATCTCGCTCACAAAGAGGATGAACCAAATATAGAAATAGGCAAACATTGTCATAAACCTTACCTTTGTGAAGCCAAAGAGTATTGTTGGAAAGTTCAACGAAACATTCCTGACTACTCTATTTTTAACATCTTTCATCTTGGTTCTAAAAAACAGATAGACCTCTACGAGCAAGGGATTGTAAAAGTAGAAGATATCCCTGATGACTATGAGCTAACCAAACGGCAGAGACATAAAGTGAAAAATTTTAAGGAAAAAAAAGAATATATTGATAGCGAACAGATAGAAAAGTTTGTAGCAAGTTTGAGTTATCCTCTCTATTATTTAGATTTTGAAACTTTTCAACAAGCCATCCCACAATGGCAAGGAGTCAGCCCATATCGACAGATACCTTTTCAATACTCTCTACACATAGAAGAGGAGAATGGAGCGTTAGAACATAAAGAGTTCTTAGCCAAAGAGGGGGAAGACCCCAGAGAATCTTTCGCACAATCTTTGGTGGAAAATATCCCTGAAGATGTAATGGTACTTGGATACAACATGAGCTTTGAAAAAGGGGTGCTTAGAAAATTAGCCAAAGAGTTTGATGCGTTTTCTGACCACCTGATGGCAATTCACGATAACCTCGTAGACCTAATGATGCCATTTCAAAAAGGCTACTACCTCACCCCATCTATGCAAGGAAGTTACTCTATAAAGTACGTATTACCTGCATTAGTACCCCATATGAGTGATGCTTATGAAGATTTGGAATTGATAAACAGTGGAAGTGAAGCGATGGATGCTTTTGCTCAGTTGAATGAGTTAGATGAGGTGGAGAGGGTAGCAACACGTAAGGCTTTGTTGGCTTATTGTCGGTTGGACACTTTGGCTATGGTGGAGATTTTGAGGGTTTTGAGGGATAGATTTTAGATATATTTAAGTTCTAAGAAAATTTTTCATATATTTTATAATTGTTATTTAAACTTGAGGTCACAATTTGTGACCTCAAGTTCTGAGAGGTATTTGAACAACTTGATGATATCGTTAAAGAGACAAAAAAGACAGATGAAAAAGTTATGGGGTTTGCACGTGAGAAGTAGGATTTACATCAAAAAAGTGACATAAAAGCCTTATTTTACATATTTATTCCATTTTTTTATATTACCATATTAGATAAATTAAAAAAAAGGAAAAAAATGTATAAATTAAGATATTTATCGTTAACGGTTTTAGTTCTATTGGTGATTGGTTGTGGAGGTGAATCAAGTGGTAGTAGCCCTGATAGTTCAAGGGTAGGAAATTCTTCTTCTGTTCCTGCTCCTTCTGCTACTCCTTCTGCTTCTTCTATTCCTTCAACTATGGGTATGGAAGAAAATTCACTAGATGATGAAGAGTATGCACTCATTCATGAAAACGAATTTAAAGATGTTGCCACCTCTCCACTTTCCACTTTTAGTATAGATGTTGATACTGCATCCTACTCTAATATAAGAAGATACATCACTTCAAATCATCAACTTCCCCCTAAAGATGCAGTAAGAACAGAAGAGATGTTGAACTACTTTAACTACAAATACAACGAACCAAATAGTACAGAACCATTTAAAATCAATAAATATGTAGGTAAAACCCTATGGAATGAAAATAGCCAAATTATACAGATAGGATTACAAACCAAAAAAGTAGATTTTGAAAAACTACCCCCTAGTAACTTGGTCTTTTTACTGGATGTTTCAGGCTCTATGTATGCTGATAACAAACTACCGTTGTTACAAAAATCCCTTAAACTCTTGGTTGCAGAATTAAGAGAAGAGGACACCGTATCTATCGTGGTTTATGCAGGTTCATCTGGATTGGTACTCAACAAAGCAAGAGGTGATGAAAAGGCTAAAATAATTGAAGCGATAGATGCTCTACGAGCAGGGGGAAGTACAGCTGGTGGGGCAGGTATAGAGTTGGCTTATAGGGTTGCTCTTGAATCTTTTGTAAAAGATGGGAACAACAGAATTATTTTAGCTACCGATGGTGACTTCAATGTAGGAGTCTCTTCCCAAAGAGAGTTAGAGGAGTTAATAGAAGAGAAAAGAAAAAGTGGTATTTATTTAACCGTTTTAGGTTTTGGAACTGGTAACTACAACGATACAACAGCTGAAACCCTAGCCGATAAAGGGAATGGAAACTATGCCTACATAGACAACCTCTTAGAAGCGAAAAAAGTTTTGGTAACCGAGATGGGTGGGACACTTTATAGCGTTGCAAAAGATGTCAAGATTCAAGTGGAGTTCAACCCTTTAAATGTGAACTCTTATAGATTGATAGGTTATGAAAACAGAGAGTTGGAAAATGAAGATTTTAACGATGATACAAAAGATGCAGGTGAAATAGGGATGGGACACAGTGTCACTGTACTTTATGAGATAAAAATGACCTCAGAAGCATCCAATGTTGACCCACTTAAATATCAAGATGTAAACTTAACAGGTTTAAAAGATGAGTTGGCAACGATTAAGATAAGATATAAAGAACCAGAGGGTAACAGCTCTATCCTTTTAAGCAATGTGATTCATGTTGATGATAAAAATATTGAAAAGAGTGAGTTTGATTTTGTTCAAAGTGTTGCAGGGTTTTCTATGATTTTAAGAGATTCTAAATACAGAGCCGATTTAACCATAAATCAACTAATAGAGGTGGCAAAAGAGAGTAAAGGTGAGGATAAAGAGGGCTACAGAGCAGAGTTTATAAACTTGATGAAAGAAGCAAAAGGATTAGAGTAGATTTTTAAAGCTATAAACGCTATCATAATACGTGTAGGGTGTAGTCTCCGACTACACCATCAAAACCAAGCCTAAAAAAATAATAAAAAAGAGCAGGAAATCCAAAATATGCAAACAAAAATAAAAGCGATAAAAAAAGAGATAAGCAAAGCTGTAATAGGTCAAGAGACCATGATAGACGGTTTGTTGATAGGGCTTTTATGTGAGGGGCATATATTGGTTGAGGGTGTTCCAGGTTTGGCAAAGACCACAACCGTAAAAGCTCTCTCTTCTGCCTTAGAACTTGAATTTAAACGGATACAGTTTACCCCTGATTTACTCCCATCTGATATTATCGGGGCTGAGATATATGACCCACAAAATAATGCTTTTAAAATAAAAAAAGGTCCTATCTTTACCCAACTACTCTTAGCTGATGAGATAAACCGTTCCCCCTCTAAAGTACAATCAGCACTGCTAGAAGCGATGCAGGAGCGACAAGTGACCATAGGTGATGAGAGTTTTGAACTACCTCGACCTTTTATGGTAATGGCAACGCAAAATCCGTTGGAGCAGGAGGGGGTTTATAGACTTCCTGAAGCTCAACTAGATAGATTTATGATGAAACTACTGATTGAGCATAATTCGGAGGAAGATGAGTTGGAGATAATGCGACGGATAGCCACCAAAAGTTCAAAAGTTGTAACAGCCATGGTGTCGGCTGATGAATTGAATTTTATCGCCAAAGAGATAGATAGGCTTCATATAGATGAAGAGGTTGAAAAATATATAGTGGCTCTCATCCGTGCCACCAGAGTAGAAAATAAAAACATCCGTTATGGGGCATCGCCACGAGCTTCTATAGATTTGTATAAAGCTTCTAAAGCTCATGCTTATTTGGCTGGGAAAGAGTTTGTAACCCCTGTTAATGTGGTAAGCATGGCTTATGAAGTGTTGCGTCATAGGGTAGGGCTTTCTTATGAGGCTAGGGCAAAAGGTATTGAGGTTGATGAGGTTTTAAGAGAGATTATTGAAAATCTAGATATGCCGTAGGAGGGGCGTTAACCCCTCCCAATTTTTATAACGATTGTGATTAATAGAGACCAAATTTCCCATCGGCTCTTTTGTACATAACACGCATAAGACCATCATGGTCATTAAATACGATAAATTGTCTTTTTTTCTCAGCTTTTAATGCCTCGATAGCTTCGTCAAAATCTAGTGGCTTATGAAGCTCTAAATCCATTGGAACTAAGTCTACCTCTTCTGGTTCTAAGTCAAGAACAGCTTCAGCTTCAACACCTAAGTCTTTAAATGACATAACTCTATGACTTTTAATCTTGTCAGCATGTCTTCTAAGTGCTTTTTTTGCTCTGTCGATAGCTGAATTTGTTGCTTCATAAACATCTTTATCATTTTGAGTAATGACAATGGTATTTTTATCTTTAAGATTAATAACAAGTTCTACAGATACACCCTCTTTAGACTTGTTATTTGCTGACACGATGGTGTTGCTTGAAATAATTTCTAAATTATACATGTCTAAAGCATCAATACTTGCCGAGATGTGTTCTCTTATTGGATCTGATAGTTCAAAATGTCTTCCCACTATATTTTTACTCATAAGTTATCCTTTTACGTTGTTATAACAAAAAGAAATCATAAATTTATCTATTGATTTCTTATGTAAGATGTATTATATCCAAAATAGGTAAATCAAAAGTAAATAGGTGAAAAATATTAAACTTTAATATTAAACTTTAATATTAAAGTTTTTGTAATGTTCTTCGATGAAAAGTGATATTTCTATCTAAAGGGTCATCAAAATCTCTATAATATACATAGGTATCTATTATTAAGGACATGGTATTGTCAAAGCCTGTTGCACCTGTCAGAGCTACGATTTGTCTCGGACAGTTTGCTAATGAAGTTTGTTTCCCAATATATCTTAACTCTGTTGTAATGTCGTAACCCAAAGGGGAGCTTGCTCCAAAGTGTGAATTGATGGTTTGAATACATTGGTTACTACTGTTTCTTTCATAACTCATGGCATACATAATGGCAAGTTCAGTATAGGAACGGGCTAAAAGAATAGCTTGTTCTTTTTGGTACTGTTGGGTTGTGGCTTTAATAGTTTTACCTGTTATATTCATAATTAGTGCTGTCAATGAAGCCATAATAACAATGGTAAAAATAGCTGTAATCATAGAAAAAGCTTTTTTATAATGTTTTTTTTCTTTAGAATTTATCATCGTAGTACCACCTTCTCTTTACATGTACTGATGGGGAATACTCCACCTATATTTTCTTGGGCACAGAGTTTAAACTGTATGATGCCTCCATTTTCTGTAAATTTTAGAACGGATACATTTTTCATAAGAAGGGTTCGTGTTCCATCTGTATATTTTTCATTGTTCCATGGTTGATAGTTAGAGTATAGAAAGAGGTCATTAAGTCCATTGGTATTTTCAACGCTTTCTGGTATGATGGCATAGGCAGACCATGCTAGTTTGTAGCGTTCAGTAATGATTTTTGGTACAATTACAGGGTGTGTCGCTGTTGTTGTAAATAGAAGTTGTGAATTATTAGCACCTTGTCGTACAGGAAATATACAGGAAGTATTGTTTTCATTTATCAGTCCCATACAGGCGGGAGAATACTCTAATGAGTTGGTATAATAATTATCTCTCTGATGAAAAAGAATGGCAGCTGGTGCATTTTGTGTTAAATTTATTTTCCCATTGGATAAATTACTTATAATGGTTGCAACCAAAGGAAAGTTAGAACCAGGACTTGTCAATATATTGATTGTTGATGCTGGGTCTTCATAGTTAGCCAGTCCACTCCATGCAGGTTGTGCTTGGGCAGAAAAACTGTCATTATCATAACCTATCCATTCTATGGTTGTAAAATTTCTATCAACAGCAGGAATATCTTTTAATTTAATCCAGTCAACACCTTTAACAAAACCATTTCTAGTGGGGTTTTTAGAAATAGTTGTTCCTGGTATAGCATAGCTTAAACGGTTGACAATTTGATTGGCAACAAGTTCGGTTTTTGCATTGACTTTATAGACAGCATTTTGTGTGATGTATGCTTCATAGACTTGTACTAAGATAGATGAGCCAATAGAAGCTACAATTCCTAAAATAACCAAAACAAAAATAACTTCCAAAAGTGAAAAGGCTGAACGTACTTTTTTATTTTTTATCATTTTTGATCTCCTTTTGGAACGACAGCTCCAATATTACAGGAAAAAGCTTGTAGTAAAATACTTTTATTGAGTTCAGGGGTATCATTTAATGCAGGGTTTGCTGTTGTTAATTGGACATTAACAAATTTAATATTACTTGTTCCTCCTGCTGGGATGGCTAGAGCAGGATTACTGTATTGGGTTTGCATATTATTAGTAGAACTAACTGTCCCAAAAGTAGCAGGGCTATCGTTAATATAGCGTACTATTGTTGTCATGGTTAAGTTAAGATCTACATAGTCACCTACGCTTGCATTGGTTTCTTGACCTACAGTATAAAGTTCCAATCCTAGACTGGTGTTATCGTAGTCATCTATATCATCTGAATCACCACCATCACTTCCAATAGCAGATGCAGTAAGTGTTACAACATTGTTGTTTACGCCTCTTTGAACTGATATCATTCGACCTGTAATATTGTCTTCAATACCTCTACGAGAAGTTGTTGTATTAAAGTCAAATCTAAAATCACCAGAAGTTGTTTTGAGTATGGGAGCTACAGCACCAGCACTAAGATTGGCATCAAATTCATCCCAATGTTTGGTTAATAAGATACTGGTATGCGATGCTACCGCAGCGATGGCTTCTTGTTGTAAAGCCACAGCGTTACTCTGTGAACTCTGTTGTATAAGCATGGGTGCTGAGAGTAGAACAATGCCTATAATGACGAGAGCAAAGATAAGCTCTATCATTGCTATACCTCGTTTAAAATTTTTTCTTTGATTATTTTTAAATTTATTCATCTTTACCAATCCATTCTATTTGCTGGTCTTTCATTTGCTTCTGCTCCAATAACATTTCCTGTTTTACCAAGTCCTGACCATCTTGAAGGTTGGGTAGTTCTAAAGTGGTTTGTCCAGAAAGGTCTACCACTTGCTTCTGTTGGATGGTAGAGTAACCATGGTTCATTAGGTATGATTTCTACTCTTGTATCTATATCTCCTGTACCTATTTTAACGGTTTGGAGATTACTTATTCTTCCATGGATAAATGGTACAACAGTGATATTTTGAGCATTGGTAGGATTAAATGCTCCTACTCCTCCATCAACAGCAGAATTATGATTACGAGAAGTATACCAACCATTACGTGTGGTATAGAGACCATTGTTCCCTATAATATTTTGACATAAGCTTATGTTTCCATCACAGAATATCTCTACATTTAAGGGTGTTAATTTACTATCTTCATAGGTTAAAGGGTAGTTCTCTAAGTCAGAAGCTATTCTTGCAAAATAGAGGATTTTTTTATTATTTAAAGTTTTCTCTCCTTTAGGTATAAAATCTTTTATTAAGTTGTCTGCAAGGTGACTGGCTGAATTGTTTGATTCTACATGGGCTGTTTTAAATTCAATCTCAATAGGATTAATGGCCTCATTTAAGCTTTTTTCTATATTGTATAAAATATTTAGGTAACTAGAACCTTTATTATTGTCTTGGAAATCATTTTTATTTAATGTGATATTTTCTCCAAAAGAATTGTTTTGAATGTTGCCATAGTTATCTGAATTATGTTTTATTTTTCGTTGTGTATTGACAGGTGTTCCCTCTACAGTTCTAATGTTTACGGGATTACTATTGTTAAATTCACCCCCATCGGTTATAACACTATAATCGAAATACAAATCAACGCTATTGGCAAAACAATTTTGTGTAAAGTTTGTGGTTGTATTTCCATCTTTAGATTTTGCTGTAATGTTTCCATCTATTAAAATTGCCATATTATTAGACAAATTACTCATGTATATGAAATCATTGTGTCCACTGTTTAAACGACTTTTAACATTTAGATTAACATCAAAAGAGTAGGGCTGAAAATCGACATCCATGTCATGATAGGTCTCATTTAAACTGTTGAAAGAGGTTGCTATATCACAACCATATTTACCACTGTTATTTGCTACATTGCTGTTTGAATTTTCAATACATCCTTTGACCATTGCATTTTTTGGGTGGTCAATTTTTGTCCAATCTGGGTCAAGCATGGTAAATTTATACTTTCCTACATTCTCATTGAAAAATAGTTGTTTTTTGTTGATTCCATTTTCAAATTCATAATAATTAAACGTTTTATTTGAACTGTCTGCACAGTTAGTTGGGTTCAGTTTAAAGGCTAAAGTTGAATTTAAATCTTGTTTGAGTGTTAAGCGTTGTTGACCATTGACCATCTCATACTTTTGAGGAGCATATCTGTTATTAATAGTATTGGCATAACTTATAGCTGTAGCTTCTAAGCTATATTTGTACCCTGCAGTTAGGAAGATTTTATTTGTATCTGTGTTGTTGTGTAACGGCGAATCATTTTCACCTTTTAAATCTAATTTAAATCCAGCAGGACGGATGGCAAAAGTGTCTTTAGCATAAACTTCTACAAATCTATTGAACCCATCTACATTTTCTAAACAATCTTGGGTTGTACAACTATTTGGAATGACTGTATCATTCGCATCTATTGGGTAAGAAAGTCTATAAGTAGCATTTTTAGTCGCTCTGATATTGTCTACACTGTTATCTAGTAAAATTTTAATCCTTCCTTTATCACTTGTTCTAAATGTAGCTATAGTAGTGTGTAGTACTTTTGTGGTATCATCATTATCTGTGGTATCAATGAGTTCAACTTTTACAGAAAATTGAGAAATTGCTTTCTCTTTTGTGTATGATGAATTTCTATCATACACAACAATAGCATACTCAAACGGTTTTTTTGAAATTTGAGTATAAAGAGCATGTTTTTTCTCTATATTCCCATCGCTTTTATATTCAATTAAACTGTTTGTTCTTTCAATATTTAGGTTGATTATATCGTCATTTAAAATTGTAATCATTGTATTTATAGGGTTCAATGAAATACCAGTAAAACCATTAAATGTTGCAATAAATTTTTCATCTTTTTCTAGTTTATGATCACCATTAATAATTGAAAGTGTAATTTCAAAATCTGTACTGGCTATTGGAATATCAATGGTTTTAGAATCATTGATATAATCGTTGTCTGTAAGCATAGCATTAAACATGTTATTTGTATTGTTTCCATCATGTAGAGTCAATTCCATCGTTGACTCTCTAACCGTTGGTTGACTTAGTATTGCATGGAGTGTAAATGTGGTAACTCCACTGTCGCCCTCCCGACTTTCTATATCATCTATGGTTAAAGTCGTAGCATCTCTATCTCTATAATCAAAATCCATTGAGAGAGGGACAGCACCTGTTCCTGTGAATGGAATATCATTGTCACTGTCTTTTAAATGAAAAACATCACTTTCATAAGCTAAACCATTTGGGTCTTTGTAATCATCAGCACTCTCAAATGTAGCACCGTTATCTAAACCATTTTTTCCAACATTAGCATTGGTTCTATTGTCATCATCATTATCATTATTGCCCAGTCCTGATTCTTGAATATCTGAAATACCATCATTATCTGTATCTAAGTCAAGATAATCGAGTTCATCTATCCCATCGGTATTGACAGGTGTAAGTCCACCACTATAAGCTGTATCAACACCTTTAGCATCAAATAGTTTATTTGGTTTAATGTAGCCTTGTGTTGTTTGTGCTTCAATGTTATCTGGAATCCCATCGTTGTCTGAATCTAGGTCTAAGTGGTCATAAAATGTATCTGTATCATGGTCAAAAGGGATACAACCTGACATATGAGAGCCAACATTCCAGTCTGTTCCTGTACCATGCTTATCAAGCATACTATGAATAATTTTAATTTCATCTACAGGAGAACTGTAGTGATAAATTACTCCACTTAAAGATAAGTCATGGTAGTCATCGGTCTCATTTGTACCTCTAAAGTATCCCTCATTTAGTCTAAGGTTTACCCCTTTATCAATAGATGCTGGAGCAACTTCAGCACCTTTATAATAGGCAATTAGTTTTGCTCTTTCCCAACGTGTTTCTGATATATAATCAATATCTGATAAATCAATATTTAAATTATAAATAGGAAAATTAAATTTTTTGGTTACCATTCCAACTTTTTCATTTGGTCCACTTTCAATAAGTTTAAGTAATATAAAATCCTCTTCAAAACCTTGAACCGAAGCAAATGGGTCTCCTGAGGTACTATAACTCACAGTTAAATCATTGTTATATCCTGATGGTTGAGTTGTACCATCTACCGAATTAATATGATGTGTAAAATCAATCAAGGGTGCTTGACAACTCATCTCCATTACATCTAAAATACCATCGTTGTCATCATCATCATCACACATATCAGTAATATTATCCTCATCGGTATCTATATTTTTAGAACGTGGATCACAGGGGTCAAAGTCATCATTGATAATCGTTCCTATAGCTGTTGCTTTTCCTATTTCTGCTCTTTTAATTTCAGTAAGGACTACTTGAAATTTTTCATCATTTTCAAGAATTGTGTCACCTTTAATAGGGATACTTAACGTAAAGCTTTGTGCTGATCCCTCAAGAACAACTTTTGTTGAAAAATTCTCTCTTATATAGTCACTTGGAGATGTTGCATTGATGATTTCATTACTGTCATTTCCATCAAAAACTTGAAACCTAAAAGATACTCCAGCACCTGCAGGTTTATCTAATGAAACGGTAAATTCTAAATTTTTTGTACTGCTATTTCCCTCTAATATCTCTTCATCTGAAATATAAATAGTGGGCATTAAATTCTGACAAACTACTCTATCCCTTGCTGTTCCATCCCAGTTTTTAAGTGCAACTTGATTATTATAAATTTCTTGAATCTCTTGAGCAGAGGATACATGATTCCAAATGAGTAGTTCATCTATCTGTCCTTCAAAATCTTGACGACGGTCAAATCTACCTCCTACTCTATCTTGCTCTTGTCCTAAAATAAGCCCACCACTATCAATACTTAAAGCACCAGTAGGAAATCCTGTTCTACACTGAGCTAAATTTCCATCTACATAGATACAGTTTTCACTTAATTCTCTTGTCCATGTTAGCATGTGCCATTGATTGTTAGCAATATTAGGGATAGCTAATCCTTTATTGTAGCCTTTAATATGGGGATAGAATTTTGTACCTCTTATCCAAAATAGTAGTTCATTATCTTGTGAAGCATTTGCACCTGAAAGTAAAGATTGGCTATTGCTATTGCTTGTTTTAATCCAAGTAGATATTGTAAAGTCTTTAATTCCATTAATTGCTTGATGATCAAGAGAAATATAATCATTATTACTACTCTCTATGAAATCAGCACTGTTGTTAATCATTTCAGTTTTTGGTTGGGTATTAACTGCAACACCATGATGGTTGTTGCCACTACTATCTTTTACCTCATCTGCTGTTCCATCCCAGATACATTCATCAAAATGATAATCAGCAACAAGAGCAGGAAGCCTAGAGTAAGCACATTTAGCACCATCTCCAGAGCTTGGCATGTCTAAATCACTAATATAGAGCATGGCTGTGGTATTAATATCATCTGGATTAGAGATGTTAATTCTATAGATATTTTTATTATAGTCGTCGGTAAATAAAAAGTTACCATCTAAATCAAAGAAACTAATAACACTGTATGAACCATTAATGTCTCCAATATCTCCTAGTAGCTCTACTTCTCCAGAGATTGGATTAATTCTAACCAATTCATTAATATTACTGTCTACAGTATAAAGCATATCATCTTTAGGATTGAAAGCATAGTCAGCTGATTTTATATTGGTCATATTGCTGTCAGCAGGAAAAACCAAATCTGTTGTACGCTCTACCGTCTTTGTCTTTAAATTAATAACAATTAAACGCTTAAGATAATCATAAGAGGAGGTATTGTCTTCATCGTGAATTGAAGATACATAGAGTTTATTGTTAAAGTCTACATCCCCTAAGGCATACATAGAACTTCCTTGTGGTAGCCCTGTTACATGGATATTCTCTACATTATAGTCTTTATCAATCTTGACCACATCCATTGTCTTATGAGAATCATTATTAAATCCGATACCATAAATAAAGTTATCTTTAACATTGTACCCAATAGAGTTTATCTGTCGTGTTCCAAACTCTTTAATAAAACCATAGGTCTGGTTTTCCAAATCAACAAAAGAGGCATTTGCTCTTGGGGCTGTTTTGTATTGTGCAGATAAAATAATTCCTTGATTGTTACAGGTAAAAGGGGTGGTTGCAGGTTTTTCTTTTACAATGGTAATCTCATGGTCTTCAACCTCTCCATCTGGAGAAACCATCAGTCCACTGTTATTTCTTGGAATGGGTTCTGTTGAGAGACGAATACGCATTATGGCTTTACCCTCTGTAGCATTTTCAATCGCTTTGGTGTTGGCATCGGTAGTATTATCCCATGTAATATTAACTCTTTTGTTAGAATCACTAGACTCTACCAAAACATTTTCGGTGTTAATCGCTTCACTATATTCAAAAACTCCATTACGGTTAAAATCAATCCATGCTGTAAGGTAAGCAGGTTTACCACTGGTATTGGTTGGTAGAGTAAGAACATTATAATAGTTCGCTCCAACCTCTAATGGGGGTAGCTTTCCAAACATGATACTACCATTTTCATCTTCTCCATCTCCTGTGGCATGAGGGGAAGATTGCTGGTCATTTTCTGCATCAGGAGCTGAATCCCATCCTAAAAATAGGTCATCTGAGATAATATGACTTACGTGTGCATAGGCGTTTGGTGCATCACCAAAGTCTTTTAGTGGTTCTTCAACTGTAGCCGAAGAACACATAGCTCCATCATTTCTTTTTAAGGTTTTATTTACAGTAGAAAAATAAGAGGCAGTACTGGAATTGGCAACATCAATTTTATATATTTTTCTTGATTTATTTACAGAAACATAAAATATACCATATTTATCAAAAAAAGCTCCTCCAAGGTTACCATCTTCATTCATACCAGTATCTCCTAATGGGGTCACTGTACCATTACTCGGATTGATTTTATAAAGTTTGTTTGGATTGCTACTGTTATAAGTGTTTCCAGATTTAGTAACAGCATATAAAAAACCATCTATTGGATTAAATGCCCAATCATGAATATCCAATGTTTGTGATAAATTAAAGGGTTTAATCTTAGTTAGGTAGGTGTTGGAATTTGGGTCTAAATCAATAACAATACCTGTTTTACCAGTCTTACTACTAGTTTTAATATATAAGTGACCGTTGTTATCAACATCACCGATATAAGAAGAGAAACTTTCACCAGCTATTTTAAATTTTTGAGATACATATTGTCCATTATTGTCAAGTCCAATACGCACCAATGTACCATCTTTACTTTCTTGGTCAACTGCCCAAATGAAACCATCTTTTTTATTGTATCCTGCACCATTGAGATGAGTAGAACCTAAGTCTATAGTAATATCATTTAGCGTACCAGACTTTAAATCAAGAGTAGATAACTCAGCAGGAGCATCTAGCGTTGGTGTATGGAGCATAAATGCTGAGGATTGACAGGGGATTGGCTCTTGTACTTTTTCTAAAGGAAGATACTCGATATCACCGATACCTGCTGATTTTTCCCATGAAACTCCTACTCCAGCATAAAATTCACGTGTACTAGCCATTGAGGTGATTAAATCTATGTCATTACTATTGGTTGCTGCCTCTTGTCGTCCATCTTCTGTTAAGATATAACGTGTTCCTCCTGTCTCCTGTGCCAATGGATCCATCAAGTTTGCTAAAAGGGTTTCTTTTCCTGAACAGTTTGTAAGTGCCATACCTCCTAAAAAAGTATTGGTTGCACCTGGTCCCCAATGGACAAACTGTCCATTTTTAAAAAAGCTATTTTGTCTCTCATCGGAGTCATAAGCAACACTTGTCCAATTTGAGCCATTAGGTACAGCATGAAGAAGATACCCTATACTTTCATGAAGTGTAAGCATATCATTACTATAAGGAAAATAATTATTAGAAGCATATCTCCAGTTATTAACACTTGAAACTCCCACAATCATATTGTTGTTTTCATCAATCTCAATATTGGTAATAATAGGAACATATTCCCAATACTGACTAGTATCATTGTCCCACCAATAAGGCCATTTGTATCCTTTGACATCAGAAAGAACTGTTTGAAAGGTGTTCCCTGAAAGTTTCATAACATACCCTCGTATATCGTCTTCACTTTTATTGGTTTCTCCTGAACAGTTAACCCCAATATAAAGAGCTCCTTTCATATAGTCTACTGCAAAAGGTCGAATATCATTACTCTCTTGACAACCTGGATTGTTAACAGCATAACGATGAGTTACATGTTTATTTGCTATATCAATAGCCAAGACTTGACGGTTGGTTAAGTCCATTACATAGAGTGTTGAACCATCATCAGATATGTCTAATCCACCCAATCCTTGTTTGGCTACACGAGAGAAAGCCCAAACATCATGACTAGGGGTAAAAGGTGTACCTAATTCTCTATTAGATGCTGTTTCTGAAGGGAAAAGAGTTGCTCCAAAACCTAAATGAGTTATACTGTTTAAATTCATCCAAAGTTGAGGAGAACCTACTGTAGCTGACGAGCTAATATCGTTAAGGTCAATTTCATAAATTGCCCCCAATCCATCAGGTGAAAGGTCAGCATGTCGTCTTAGAAAAGAAGCTACATAAAGTTTTTTTGTATTTGGATTGTATGCTTTTCCCCAAACTGTACCCACTTCAGAAGCAGAGGCTAATTGAATAGGTGAAGGAAGGATTAATGTTAATCCCCTTTGTGCATAATCAAAAGCAATGACAGAAGAGCGATTGGTATTTGAGGCATGGGTTCTATCTCCTGATGGCATAATAGAAGTGATAACAGAACCACAATCACTTGTGTTAATCGTTTCTACTGCAAAAAGTTGAATATTTAGTATAAATAAAAATAGAGTATATCTGAAAATATATATCATGGGTTAACCTTATATTAAAAAAGTATCTATTGAAATAATAGATACTTTTCACTTTAAAAAGGTTGATTAATATAATAAAATATAATTAAAATATTAAATTAATAAAATTATAAGTTTATCTGTTAAATAGAGTTATTTTTAAATATTTTTATTCATATTAATGTTTTACTCTATCTATAAATATATTTTACCAAGAAGACTTTTTAGAGTTCTCAGTGTTGGGTTTTGTTCCAATAATATGTCCAACTTTACCAATCCCTGTCCATTCTGAAGGGGAGCTATTGGTTTGTGGAACAACATATTGAGGATTACCATTTCTTGTAGAATCAGGGTCATACTTTAGCTGAGAAGGGACGATAACATCCACACGATTAAGCTTATTGTTTCCGTTAATAACAGTACTCATTATGGTAGAGTTTTTACTATTTATAAAACTCTGGTTCAAATTTGGTGTAACATTTAATCCATTTGATAGAGAATTAAGTCTTGTAATATTTCCATCTAAATTCTGATTATGATTGGTTGATATATACCAACCATTTTGTCTGTTGGGAGAGGCATAACGATCGGTATTATTCAGAATTTGCATATTATTACAGTAACCGTTTGGTATATTACAGAAAATCTCAACACTTAATGGTGTATTGATAGCAACAGGTTGACCTGAGTAGACAACTCTTGGGTATACATATTCAGAAGGTCTAACTCTAGCAAAGTAAAAATATTTAAGTGTGGCAAGTATTTTACTTCCTGTTGGGATATAATGGGTTTTTTGTTCAGCATTAGAATGTGCAGTTTTTGAATCTATATGAACAGCTTGAAAATTAACCGATACAGGGTTGATAGGTTGAGTAATATTTTTATCAATGTTGTAACGTAAATCAAGATCTAATTTTCCTGCTCTTGTACTATTTCCATCTAAAAAATTTACTTTATTAATGCCTATAGGGGCAGTGATGTCATTCACATGTCTATTTATATGGAATGGAAGGCTATTATTAATACTTCTTAGCCTATTAAAGAATACATCGCCTCTTCTGTTATCATCGTTAGGAGTTGTTTGAAGAGGAGTATTTAATCCTCTATCTGAAGTTATATTTGCCTCAAGCCATAAGTTTATATTTTCTGCGACACATCCAGAGGTAAAGTTTGTGGTTCTTGTATCGTTTTTACTTTGTGCTGTAATAGACCCTGCAAGTTGTATCTCCATACCATGATTGAGAGCCGTTATTTCATTCATGTAGATAAACTCATCATGATTACTGTTTGGTAGGTTATTAATCGTTAAGTTAACATCAAATTTATAAGGGTGAAATTTTAAATTAATAGCATATACAGGGAGTTTTATTTGACATCCTGATTTTTCATATTCCCTAAATGAGGTGATAGAACTGTCACTTAAACAGTCCCCTTTGACTCTATCCACTTCTGTCCAGTTATTGTCCTGAATATTATTGAGTACATATTCTCCTACATTATTGTGGGTAAAGTTAAGGTCATTGTATAAGCCATCTACAAATTGAATCTCTTCTTTAGGGCTACTTTGATCTATACATCTAATACTATCGTTAAAATCTAAGGTTTGAATCGCTTTTGAATAATACCCTTTTGCAGGGGTAGAGGCATCATATATTCTAGCCATAACAGAGAGGTTATAATCATACCCAGATGCAACAGGTATGGCATAGTTTATTTTTCTATCACTGTCACGTAATAATTCTGTATTATCAGAAAGTCTAATATAATAACTCTCTGGACGGATAGAAAAGTTGTCTTTTGAGAGAATGCTTTTTGTTTTAGGGTTAAGGCTTAAATGTTCATCATAACAGTTTTGGTAGGTTTGTCTGGATCTACATCGGTGTTGTAAAATATTTCGATTATCTTTCTCATCTACAATATAGGTGATTTTAAAAATAGCATCTCTGGAAGCATTTATATCTTTTAAATCTATTTTAGAGGTGACATGTACACGGCTATCTTTTTTATTGTCTTTTGTTTCGTAAGGGTAGTATTGGTAGCCTGTATAAAGTATGGCATTATTCTTCCCTTGGTCAATTAGTTCAATTTTGAGAGGTACACCCTCTAGTGTTTGCTCTTTGGTTATATTTTTATCATAAAAGACAATGTCATAATCAAAATCTCGTCCTGTTATTTGAGTATAGAGGTTAAAATCTAAATCATTATAAATACTATTTGTTCTTTGAATATTAAATTTCCCCAAAATTTTCTTTTGGGAAATAATACCTGCTTCAAGATTGTTACTTTCACCCCCAAATTTACCATCTTCGTTTTTTACTCGGATAATATAGTTTCCTGTTGAGGCATTTTTATAGTTGATATAGGCTCTATTTTTGAGTGATTTACCTATGTATTCTGGTAAATCTTCTTGAAGTCTTACTGAAAATTGCATTTTGTATTCATCATTAATGGCGATCTCATCTAAGGTACACCAAACTTTTTTCTTATTTGCATCATATCCACAAGTAGCATTGCTATTCCAACGGTTACTGTTTTTGTATGAGAGCTTAATTTTACTTCCATCAAAGGTATCTAAATCAAAAACATCGACGAGCTTGTTAAATTCAAAGTTGTCAAATATCTCTATATCTCTAGCTATCTCTGTACCTGTGTTTTTAAAGGTTAAGGTGTAGAGTAATTCACTCCCTTCATAGACAGGGGTAGAAGAGTTAACAGGTGTTGCTTTTCCATTTTCATCAAGGATAACAGCCTCTTTTTTAAAGCTACTAATATCGGGAACAGTTAAAGAGGTTGCAAAAGTAAACATACTTAAACTATACCAGTCAACTCCACCACTTGGTGTGGCAACATCAAACCTAAAGGTTGTATCTTTTTGATTGTTAACCATAAAAGAACTTACATCAATAATATCGGCATCAACACCAAAAGTTTGTGTAACACTCGAATCAAGAGGTGTACCAAATTTTGCAATTGAACCATTGAGCAAGTTATTTTTAGGATTGCTATTATCTCCCCCAACATAGTCAAAATTATTTGTTTTCCCTTTTCTCATCTGAGCTACACCACCCACAGCTGGATCACCATCCCCTGCAAAAAATGCAATAGAAGCATTTATAGGACCACTAAGTGGTGTAACAAAACCATCTAAAGAGAATTGAAAATTGTCTCTATTGACATAATCATAACCATTAAAAACAGAGATGTTTTTATAAGAAAGAGAGTTGGATGGATCTTCATAAATAATAAGGATTGTCCATCCTCCAAAGTGTCCACCATTATTTTGCATACCTGTAGAAAGGGTCATGTTTGCTACACCATATGTTCCCTCTTGTTGAACCAAAGAGGTTACATCTAAAAAAGCAGAATATTTAAAAAAACCACTATCGCTTATTATATTTAGACTACTTGCAGTAATGTTTGTGTAGTTATTGCTCTCTGGTGTCAAAAATAAAATATTTCCTACTGTAGCCTGTTGTGCTAAGGTGGTAATTGTCCCCTCCCAATAGAGTCCAGCCCATTTTATATCATAGTTGTTATTTAAAGATAAAGTGGAAAAGGTAGAGTTTGTTGTTGATTGGTCTTGATCGTTGTCGATGAGTTGCATATTGGCTTGGTCATTATAACTGACATTGGCATTACTTCCTAGATTGGCATTACCTATTAATGTTATATCTCCGTTAATGTTGTATTGAAGTAGTTTTTGAAAAGCTGTAATCCCAGCAATGTTACTGTTTTGTTGAATGTTTGTATTGTTACTCATCCAGTTATTACTTAGGTCTGAATCTTTGGTTGTTGTTTCAAGTTTAACGGTATTGTCAATTGTACCTTCATCGGCAGGGGTATTGACTTTAAGTGTGATGGTAGAGGTATGGTTGGCAGGGTAATTACCCCCATTTCCTACATAATCACAAATAATTGTTGCTCCTTGACTACAACTCCAACTTTGACCATCATCTCCATCATCAATACTAACAAAGGTTACATTCTCAGGTAAAGCATCTAAAAGTTGAACATTGTTTGCGATAACATCAGAGAGGTTCTCAACTTTTATAGTATAAGTTAAAAGAGATGAAACCGATGCTGGGTTTGGTGTGCTGGTTAATTCTACTTTTAAATCAGTACTTTTTGAGTAAACTTTAGTCACCTCAGTAAAATGATTATTATCTTTATTTGGGTCTCTGGTAGTACTTGTTATTTGGGTTAATAACTCTATATCCCCATTTTCAGGTGGGGTGGTAATATCAAGTTTTATCTCTGGATAAGATATAGGAAAATTATTGTTAGCTAGGGCTTGACTATAGGTACATTTTACTTCACTTCCCTTTAATTGACAATCCCAATTTGATCCAGCAACACTTTGAAAGATTGAGTCTTTAGGAAGTTCCATCACCACTTCAATCTGAGAAGGTTGCTCCTCACCATTATTAATCGCTTTAATTGTATAGGTTAAATTTTCATTTATAGCAACAGGGTCACTTGAATCGGTCACTTGAATACTTAGGTCTGCAAAAGGGTGTTCTGGGTCATCATCTTCAATTATACCTATGGCTTGATAATCTATAATTTTTCCTATAGAACTACTTGTTAAGTTTAAATAAAAACGTTTAGTAACTTCAAACTCCGTATCCCCGAGTATTGGAACAGAGATATTACCTTCCCTCTCTCCCTCTTTTATAAAAAGAGAACTGTTAACTTCACTATAATCTATATCTTTTAAGGCTGAACCATCGCTAGAGTGGAAATCAATATTTATCCCTCCTAAAGGAGCTACTCTATTAAGAACTACTGGAAAGTTTAGTATAACAGTTGAGTTTTCTTCTCTAATTGTTTGGTCAGAAATAGTAATATTAAGTTCTGTTATCTCTTGATCATCATCTTCAATTATCCCAAAAGCTTTTTTTGATTTTATTGTATAGCTATTGCTCAACTTTTTATCATCTATCTGTTCATCTTTTTCAAAAGAGATTTGAATAAACATCTGTTCACGCTCTTCATGAATCTCATCATTGACTATATCAATATGGATAATCTTTGAAGTCTCACTCCCCATAAAGGTAACTTTCTGTTTTTTCAGAGGGATATAATCTTCCCCTTCTTTAGCAGAATCATCATAGGTGCTATAATAAACATCAACTCTGTCTCCCATAATCATTCCAAAATACTCTTTGCCTGGGGCTTGGCTTAAGGTGATTTCAAAATCAAGAGAGTTGTGATATTCAAATACAGTAGAGGCATCTTTAATGTTGACCTCAATCTCTGAACCAGCATATAAAGGATAAATAAGAAAAGAAAAAATAACGAAAAGGGTTTTAAAAATATGTTGCATAGCCAACCTTTGTTTATATTTAACAAATAATTAATTTTTAATATAATAAAAATATTTAAAAAATAATTAATATTTTAGGATAGATTGGCTTTAATTTAGTTTATGGATTTTATATTTATTTAATAAATATAGCTTCTTGAAAGCTCTATTTTTGAGTAACTTTAAAGGCTTCCCCCACAGCTTTTATAAAAGAACTTCTAACCGCACCTTCTTCTAACGCACCATAGGCAGCAGCTGTAGTACCCCCTGGACTCATCACCGAATCTTTAATCAAAGCAGGGTGTGAAGAAGCAATAAGTGGAGCAAAACCTTTAAATAATGAGTTAGTTATCCCTATGGCATCAGGACGCTTCATCCCCTCTTTAACCAGTCCGTCCATCATCGCTTCGGCGACAAGCGTTAGCAATGCAGGACCAGAACCAGCTATGGCTGTAGCAATATCTACCTCTTTTTCAGAGTCAACCCAGAAAGTATCTCCAATGGCTTTAAAAATAGAGATAGCATCCTCTTTTATGGCTACATCTCCTGTAATAACTGAAGTGGAAGCCCCAAACTTGGCAGCCACATTTGGCATAACTCTCACATGATTTTTTGCAGGAATGTTGTCTCTTAATGCACCCAATGTTGTTCCTGCTAAAACAGAAAAAACAGTAGAAGCTTCACCCTTTATTTGAGAAGCCACATTTGCTAAAGCGTAAGGTTTAACGGCAAGTAAAATATTTTTGTTAGAAACATCAAAGTTGTTTAAATCATAAATATTACAATTAAATTCTTTCTTTATGCTTTCTAGTTTAGAAATGTCTCTTGCAACAAATTCTAAGGTATATATCTCTTTTAATCCCTCTGCGATTGCGATTGCCATTGCCCCTGGACCTATGATTGTTAATGTCAAAATTGACTCCTTTTTTTATGGTGATTTTAGGCTATATTTTGCGATTATAGCAAAATATAATAGACTTTGAGGTATTATATTTTTTATAAATAAGATATAAGGTAAATGATGAATTTAATAATGAATATTAAGCGAACATTTTTAGTGATAATGTTTGCAGTTCTTTTTTTTGGATGTAGTACGAAAGACAGTGTAAAAGAGTATGATAAACCAGCACTCTATTGGTATAAGAACATTGTTAATGCGATTGCATCTTCAAACTTGGATAAGGCAGATAATCTTTATATCTCTCTTCGTAGTGAACATATGCGTTCACCACTTCTCCCAACAGCAACCATGTTTTTAGCTCAGGCTCATATGGAAGATCAAGCATTTATAATGGCTGATTACTATTTGGATGAATATTTGAAAAAATATGCAACAGGTAAAGGTGTAGAACAAGCAAAATTTCTAAAAATTAAAGCAGCATTTTTAGGAATTAAAGATATTAATAAAGATCAAAAACTTATGTTGGATACGCTAAAAGAGGTAGATGTTTTTGTTAGTGCTTATCCAACTTCTGTGTATTTACCTGTTGTTGAAACGTTGAAAGTACGTTTAAATATGAGTCAATATATGTTAAATGAAAATATCTCTAGTCTCTATGCTCGTATGGGTAAAGATGAAGCAGCAAAAATTTATAAAAATAAAAATGCAAATTCACCATTAAATATGGCAGATATAAAAGCTCCAGAAGTTAGCTTTTTAGATAAAATTTTTAACTAAAAGTAGGTGAATTTATGCAATTAAGCAATTATGAACCTTTCCCTACAGAAATACCAGTGGTTATAGAAGATACACTTTTTCTTTACCCTTTTATGATTTCTCCTGTTTTTTTAACAAAAAAAGAAGATATTGATGCTGTAACTTATGCCATGGAGAAAAATTCTCTTATTTTATTAACCACTACAAAAGAGGGCTTTGAAGGTTCACGTGAAGAGGAAAATATTCATAAAGTGGGTGTTGTCGGTTCTATCATGCGTAAGGTAAATATACCTGATGGACGTGTTAAGATTCTCTTTCAAGGTTTGGCAAAAGGTGAGATACGTGAAAACCTAGAAACCATTGAGATAGATGACAGCTTATTTCAAAATGCTTTGGTAGGTTTAATTGAACATCAACCCTATGATGGTTTAAAAGTTAAAGCATTGGTTGAGATACTGAATGAAAAGATTAAAATCCTCTCAAAAGTAAACAATAATATTCCAGCTGACCTTTTAAAAACCATCTCTGAGACAGACAATCCGTATCGTATCGTAGACTTGGTCTCTTCGCTTTTAAAGCTATCAAAGTCAGAAGCTTATGAGATGTATGAAGAGAACGATATTGAGAAACGATTACACAAAGTGATAGATATTATTGTTTCTGAGATGGAGTCTGCACGAGTAGAACGAGAGATCCGTTCTAAAGTTCATACAAAAATTGAACAAACCAACAAAGAGTACTTTCTTAAAGAGCAGATTAAGGAGATAAACAAAGAGTTGGGTGTTGATGCTCAACGTGAAGAGGAGATAGCTGAATTTCGAGAAAAAATAGAAGCATTAAAAGAGCATGTGGAGGAAGATACTTATAAAGAGATAGATAAACAACTCTCCCGTTTTACTAGAATGCACCCAGATTCAGCAGATGCCTCTCAAATACAGAGTTATTTAGAGTGGGTTTTTGACCTCCCTTTTGGAAAAATGACAGAGAAAGATTTAAAAGTTTCAGAAGTACAAGAAGCGTTAGACCGAGATCATTTTTCTTTAGAGAAGCCCAAAGAGAGAATTGTAGAATTTTTTTCAGTTAAAGAATTGGCTCAAAGAAGAGATATTATATTAGAGGGTAGTGCTGGAACAATTCTATGTTTTTGGGGTCCTCCAGGGGTGGGTAAAACTTCTTTGGCAAACTCCATCGCAAAAGCTTTGGGGCGACCTTTGGTACGGATTGCTTTGGGTGGACTTGAAGATGTTAACGAACTTAGAGGGCATCGTAGAACCTATGTTGGTGCAATGCCTGGACGCTTGGTTCAAGGGCTTATTACAGCTAAAAGTATGGATCCGGTGATTGTTTTGGATGAGATAGATAAAGTGGGACGAAGCAACCGAGGTGACCCCACCTCAGCACTTTTAGAAATCTTAGATCCAGAGCAAAATAAAGAGTATCGAGATCATTATTTAAACTTCAATATGGATTTAAGTAAAGCGATTTTTATAGCAACAGCCAATGATATAGGGCAAATCCCAGCACCTTTACGGGATAGAATGGAGTTTATCTCTGTAAGTTCTTATACCCCTGGAGAGAAGTTTGAGATTGCAAGACAATATTTGATTCCTCAGGAGTTAAAAAAACATGCACTTTTAGAAGATGAGTTTGAGATTACAGATGAGGCTTTGAAACTACTGATTGATGAGTATACTCGTGAACCAGGGGTGAGAGGTTTACGTCGAAAAATTGCAGGGGTGATGCGTAAATCAGCACTGAAACTTTTATCAACTAAAGAGGAAGCGTTTAAAGTAAAAATTAAAATCGAAGATTTACCAGAGTTTGCTGATCAAAAAGTATTTGAAGTCTCAGCCATAGATAAACAACCTTTAGTGGGAGTGGTCAATGGTTTAGCCTGGACAGCTGTAGGGGGAGATGTTCTCAAAGTAGAAGCGATTAAGTTAAGAGGAAAGGGTGCTGTTAAGTTGACAGGTAGCCTTGGTGATGTTATGAAAGAATCTGCTTATATTGCTTTCTCTGTTGTAAAGATTTTAATCGACAATGGTATGTTAAAAATCAATAAAAACTTAATCCCTTTTATCGCTAAAGATGACAGTAAAGATAAAGTTGAGGTGAGTGAGATTTATAAACGTTATGATTTACACATTCATGTTCCTGAAGGGGCAACCCCCAAAGATGGACCAAGTGCTGGAATTACCATGGCTGTAGCTATTGCATCTATTTTATCAGAAAAAAAGATAGACAACCGTATTGCTATGACAGGTGAGTTAACCTTGACAGGAAAAGTATTGCCTATCGGTGGACTTAAAGAGAAACTTATTGCTGCTTATAAATCAGGTGTAACCAAAGCATTGATTCCCGATAAAAATTATGAGAGAGATTTAGAAGAGATTCCTGATGAGGTTAAAGAGGCGATTGAGATTATCCCTGTTTCTGTCATAGATGAAGTTTTGGCTGAGGCTTTGGTTTAATTTTACTAACTATTTACAAGTTTTTGAGAGGATATAAGGCTATAATATTTTCCTAGTAAAAGAATAGGAAAATAAAAACAGTGAAAAAAATATTTGATAAAATTTATAGTTCTATCGAGCGTTATTTCTCTATAGAGTATGGTACTGATGTAGGTAGTGAAAGCTTTTTTTCTGCCATGAAATGTTATGACAATGAAGAGTACGAAAAAGCTCTTGCTCTATATAGAATAGCCTTAAAACATGAACCAGATTCTGATGCTACTTATAATAATATGGGAAATGTTTATTTGGCTCAAAAAGAGTATGATCAAGCACTTATCCATTATAAACAAGCTTTACTATTAAATCCTCAAAGTTTAAATGTTACCCGACATATTGCTTGGGTTTATCATGAGCAAGAAAACTACAAAGAGGCTTTATCTTATTATTTGGAGTCTTTAAAAGTTGATACCGATACTAATATTGAAGAGAGTTATATCAATATAGGGTATTGTTATTATTATTTAAAAAATTATGAAGAAGCCATTGAGTTTTATAAAAAAGCATTGAAGTATGAGTATAAAAAAGAGTATTTAACTGATTTATCCTATGTATATTACTTAACAAATCAATATGAGGAAGCTAAAATTTCATTTGATAAAGTACTTACATTAGATTCTAAAGATGAATATGCACTTTATATGTTGGGGATACTTTTTTGGAAAGAAAAAAATTATAAAAAGTCATTACATCTCTTGTTAGAACTTTTGAAAATAAATAAAAATCATAAAGATGCCTTGAGTTATATCCCTTTAAATCTTTTCAAATTAAATCAACTTGAAAAAAGTATAGAGTATGGTCTAAAGCTATTAGAAGCTGAAACTGATAAACCTACTTATTATTGTAATTTATTTGAGGCAGAGCTTATATTGAATAGACCATTTACTGAAAAACTAGAAATACAATTTATAGAAAAATTTAAAGATGATAAGCAAAGTTTTATACTTTATAGCCATCTAAAAATTTTAAAAGATATTTTTTTACAAAAAGAGGTTGATTTAGATAAATGGAAAACTACTTATGTAGAAATCTCTTTTAATGATTGGGAATTTATAGCTTTGGAAAAATGGGCAAGAGGTCAAGAAGATGGAGAGGTAAAAGAAAAGATTTTAGAAGCTTTGGACTGTTTTCAAGAAAAAATAAATGACTCTTTAATCTAAAAAAGAGTTATTTGTAGTAGAGTTCTTGCAAAACTAGGAAACGATGGCTTTAGCCTCGCCATGTTCGGGACTAAAGTCTCCGATTCCAAAGGGTTTTGCAAGATGTTTAGTTAGCATAAATAATTTTATAATCCACCTATAACTTCAGAAAGTTCACTGTAACTTGCTCCAC
>Ga0256827_10000396_pt1 | contig 27062 bp, 18 predicted proteins | sample CV84metaG_FD_185977 | JGI IMG/M metagenome (GOLD analysis project Ga0256827, IMG submission 185977) | Hydrothermal vent microbial communities from East Pacific Rise, Pacific Ocean - CV84 | ecosystem: Environmental > Aquatic > Marine > Hydrothermal vents | place: Pacific Ocean: East Pacific Rise...
GGTTAATTTTTCATTCTTATCCTTTATATAAGTAAGTAATGTATTGTAATTATTAATTGCACCATCATATTCCTTGTTTTTTATTAGATATGAGCAATATTCTTCAAGAATATTAATATAACTGTACTTATCGTTCTCATAAGGGTTAATAAGCAGTAATTTCTCATAATAATCACTAACATATCTAATATTTTTTATTCCTTTATAAAAAGATATTTGCATTCTGTAAGTATCATCTGTTTTATCTAATTTTTCTATATTTTTAAGTAAATCTTCCTGACGATTATCATTTTTATCTTTAAAAATATAATATAATTGTTTCAAAAGAGTAATATCTTTACCATCTTCATACAAGTTTGTATACAGTTTATCAAGAAGTAAATTGTTATTTACAGATATTAAAAAAGTATTAAATTTATTAAAAAGCTCTTTACTTCTAATTGCATTAGAGATATTTCCCTCTATATTTAAAATAATCAAATCCTTTAAACTTTTTTTATTTAATAAAGTCTTCAACCTCTTTTCAGATTGATAACTATCACTCTTTTCACTTAGAAAATCTCTAAAATATTCATTTACTGCAAGCTTGTATTGATTTTTTAATTCAAAAAGTCTTCCTACAAAAGGTATCAATAAATTATCATCAGATTTTCTTTTTCTATAAATATAAATTGTTTTTAATGCACTGTCATAATCATAATAATCATAAAACATATTTGCAATATCAATATATTTCTGTTCTTTTCCTTTTTCAAATTCCAAAGCTCTAAAAAGAGTTTTTTCTGCATTATTTTTCTGCATCAATTCATAATACAATTCAGCTAATGAAATATAATATCTACTTTCATTTCTATATAAAAAACTTAACCTTTTATAAAGTTTCTCTGATTTTGTTAAAAAGGACTTATCTTTTATATAAAATGATGAAGCAAGTGATTTATATAATTTTGCAGTTTTAAATATTATATTTTTATTAGTAATATAATATTGGGATAATATTGAATAATACTCAACAGCCTTTTCAAATTCACCTTTATATTCAAGTCTATACGCTAAATACTTTAAATCAGGAATTGATTTCTTATCCTTTTTAAGAATAGTTTCAATTATTTTATCATGTTTCATATTTTTTGTAATTAATTTATCTTTAAAATATTTATCTCTAAAATCATCATAGATATAAATATATTTATATAATAACCAGGCATACTTATTTATAGCATCTTGACTTCTATATGAATATGAATACCTAAATCCATCATAAAATCTTAGTAACTTATTAATAAGCACTTTATTAAATGGATATTTATTTAAAGCATCTACATAAATATCTGCATATAACTCATTAAATGGAGTATTGAATTTTCCATATTTTTTACTTGAAAATATAGAAGTAAGATAACTTTGGTATTCATCTTTATTTAAAAGATTAATTAATTTTTTATTTAAGGCACGCATTTTATAATTCCATTTTTGCCTTATTAAAAATCTGGAATATTTATCTGCCCATGTTTTTTTATTAAATCTTTTAAGAGCCTCTTCATAAACATCTAATTTTTTCCCATAAGCTCTGTATCTTTCCAGTAAGCTCAATAATTTCTCATATAATCTTTCATTTTGAGGATATATTTTAATTAGCTCTTTAACTTTTAGAATTCCATTAGATACAGTAAATTGTCCAATAAAATCTAATGTTTCTGTTAAATATTTTGAAAATTTATCTTTATTATCTTTATTTTTTGAAAGTAATTCCAAATATAATTTATATATTTCATTATTTACTGCAGATTCACCACTACTAATATAGCTTCTCGATACCTTTAGTAAAGAAATATTAAAAACAATATCCTTATTTAAACTTCTAAGCTCTTTTATTAAACTTAAAATCTTTTTTCCTTGATGATATCTATTTAAAAAATTAAAATACCTTTCTGAAAATATAACTAATCTTTCAGTTGATTTAAAAGCTTTTTTGTTCTTTTCAAAAAGAAAATTCATATCCTCAATACGATTTTTTATATTATTTTGATTATCAAGAGTTGCTAAAAAATCATTATCTTTATATTGATTTTGAATTAAACTTAAAATACCACCAATAACATCAGGAACACTAAAAAAATAATAAGAACGATATTTCTTTTCAGAATAAGGTAAACCTTCTATTGTTTTAGCCATTAAAATAACAAAATCATCATAGTATTTTGATTTTTTATTTCCTAATAATGCAATATTTAATAATTCAAAAGCATTATTATATCTTCCATTATTAATAAGTAATAAAGAAAACTCTTTAATTGCAATTTCATTTTTAGTTTTCAATAAATTTTTATAATAATCATTTAAAAGATTTTTAATATCTTTATTTTCATACTTAAGAGCTAAGTAATACCTATAAAAATTATCAAGAGTTTTATTTTTATTATAACTTACAATAAAATATTTTAATTCCTTTACCCATGTTTTTTCTTTCTTTAAATACGAAATATATTCATTAAAAAGAGCTTTATTTTCAGGTAATTTAGTATTATCAAGATAAAGGCTCCTTATTTTTTTATTTTGATTAGTTTTTTTGTATACGGAAATCAAAGATAATAACAAATTGTTTTTATTATAATTTATATTTTCTTTTTTTATTAAACTAAGTAATCCATTTATAAAAGAATCAACTTCTTTATATTTTTTATCACTTATAAGCTTATCAATATATCTTTGATTAATTACTTTATTAAATTTATCTATCTTAAAATATGTTTCAAAATATTCTTTATTATCTGATTTTAATAAATTTACATTTTTTACTGAATCAAGTAAATTTAACAAATATAAAAATCGTTCTTCATTTTCTTTATTAAACTTTTTATTAACTTTTAATAATTTATTTAATTTATATGTTAAAAATGAAGTTTCTTTATCAAAAAGATTAAATCGTGCAAGAATTGCATTTGTATTTTTAATATCACTCAATACAAGATTAGAATTCTTTAAGTTATCTAAAATACTATCAACTTTATCATTTTTAGATAATTCCAAAGAAATCTTTAAGAATAAAATATTATCTTCAATAGTTCTTTTATTTCCTTTCTTTAAAAGAAGCTCATAAACCTCAAAAGGACTTCTTTCTATGTAAACCTTTCCATCCTCAGAATATAAAAGAGAATTTTTAATGTTTTTAACTGTTGAAAAATCTATTTTTGTTAAAATATCATTATTGTTTTTTGAATATAATTTAGAAACATCTAATTTTTCATATTCATAATCAGTATTTATTTTAGCAGGCTTATTCTCTGGAGCTTTTTTAGTATCATTTTTTACATCATCACTGTTCGAAGAACAGGAAATAATAAATAACAACAATATAATTATAAAATATCTCATCTTTACTCCTCAAAACTAATTACATCATAAACAGTTGAGCTATTATGTGCAAAATCTTCTAAAATATACTTGATTTTCATATTTTTATACTTTCTGGCATCTGGCAATATTGCAATTGAATGTCCTTCTTTTTTACTATACCTTATCTTTATAATTTTATCATCAAGATAAGCATATATTTTTTTAGTATCCTTTGAAGCATCTACAATAAACTTTAAATCATTACCCTTTAATTCATATCTTTTCTTAATAACAGGAGGAGTTGAGTCAATTGTTATATATTTAGTTTCAATTATAGAATTACCATCTCTTTCTGTTAAAAACAAATCAACTTTATAATCACCATCTTTTAAATAATCAGGAGCTAAAAACCTAATTTCCCAAATATTTTTATTAGGAATAAAATTCAACTTCTTAGTTAATCCAAATTCAAATTTAGCAATTACAGATTTAATATTTCCATCTGTTTTAACTCTTAATACTGGATCTCCTGGGATAATAGAGCGAGGCCTGATAAGTGAACGGGGAGCAGCTAAAAAGGAAGTATATGGTGTTACAATTGTAAATTCTTTTGACAATGCAATTATTTCATCAATCCATTCTTTCTTTTCACCATCATTATTAATTAGTTCCAGTAAATAATCTATTCTGGCTTTTGCCCATATTCTTTTAATATATTCTTTTTCAGTATTTTTAGAAGGAAGTTCTATTTCAAAATTATTTTTATTTTTATTATTTTTATAATTCACTCCAATAGTTGTTTTAATTGGTTTATCATATTTACCAATTATTGAATATACACTCTTGTCATAAACAGTTCCATGTTGCAAAGTGTAAACATCTTTAAAGTTATTTTTATTTTTTATATTATATGAGAATCCATAAAGAGGCTCCTGATTTATAGCCTTATTAAATAATGACATCTTTAAATCAATATTTTCATTTTCAAAAAAATGTAAATAATACCCATTAGTCATAGCTGTAATTTTATTTAAAAACAATCTGTCAACATCTGAGCCTACTCCAAGAACAAAGAACTTTAATTTTAACAATTCTTTAAACTTTAGTAATAACTTTTTATCTCTGATTTCATTTAAAGTTGCCTGTCCATCTGTTATCCAGTAAATATATGTATTTTTCTTTTCTTTTTTAAGTATATTTGCAAGCTTTAGAATATCCGTTCCATTTTTAATACTCATATTTAATAATTTACTATAAACATCTTTAATATTTTTATCGTTTGCATCTTTAAAATCACTATAAATAGGCTCAACAGTGTTTGAAAATGTCAAGACTTTAAATTTGTCTTCTTTGTGCATTGAATCAAGAACCTTCTTAAATATCTCAATTGATTTTGATAACTTTAACCACTTCATAGATAAAGAACGGTCAAATACAATTATAATGTTTTTAGATTCAAATGATTTATCATTTTTTTTAAGATTTTCATTCAAATAAAAATCAGCTTTAAAAAAGCCTGTTTTATCTTTATATTTCTTACCATTATTTGTAGGAGAATAATCTATTCTTGCTTTATCCAAATCTCTATATGTTAAAAATCCCAAAGTAGTTCTTTTAAACCTATAATTTAAAGAAAAGATAAAATCCTTATCTAAAGAAGTATAAAATCCCTTATAACTAAATGAGAGGCTCTTTTCATCTTCTTTTTTATTAGTAAGAGTAAAAGGAGCATCTATTTTAATATTTTCAAAAGGAATATCATTATTATAAGAAAAATTAAATTCAAAATTTAAAATTCTTGACTCATAATTTTTAAATAAAATAGGTTTTAATGGTAAATAATAGGTCATTGTTAAAAAATTTACAGGTAGTAATTCTGTATATTCTATTTCAATTCTTTTATAACCATTTGCAGGAATAGGATAAATATTAACTTTAAACTTATTTACTGAAAAGTTATTTTCCTGCTCAAATAAGCCAGGATCAATAAGCCTTGCTTTTATTTTTTCATATAAAGAACGGGCTTTTTTCTTTTCCATTATTACACCCTTAATTCGATTACCATCTTCCCATATAGCAAAATTAGAAATCATTGCATTATTAGGCATAGTAAAAATATACTCACCTTCTTGGTCATAATTTTTATGATTTTTAAATATTTGCATAATTTTAACATTCACAAATAAAGAATCAATCCTAACATCAACTCTCATTTTATCAACAGATAACATTTTATCATTAGGGTAATGATAACCTCTAGGAACAATAACACCTGCTTCTGCAAAAATAAACATAGGCATAATTAACATAAATAAAATCAAAATTCTCATAAGACCTCGTGAATTGAATAAGGTATTTTATTATAAACTGTTAAAGATTGCAATAATTAAAAAAGAATTTTATTTTTTTATTGATAAAATTAATTATTTTCCTAGAAAACCAATATAAAATAGAATCAAATGGATATTATTATTATTTTTTATTGATTTAGCCAATTAATTCATCAGCAATTTTACTTGATTTTTCTCTGATTACATCATGTAGTGAACCACCATGACTATCCATTGTTACAACAACAGGAAAATCTTTAACTCTGATAATCCAAAATGCTTCTGGCACTCCTAATTCTTCTAGTAAGAATACATCAATCACTTCAGTTACAGCTTTTCCCTGTGCAGCTGCTGCTCCACCAACTGCATGAAAATAAACTGCCCCATTTTTCTTTAATGCAGCTAAAGTTTTATCACGCATTCCACCTTTACCAATAACACCTCTGAGTTTGTATTCTTCAATTACATGAGCTTCATAAGGCTCTTCTCTTATTGAAGTTGTTGGCCCAGCAGCAACAAATTTCCATGAACCATCATCATTTTTACCAACAACAGGTCCACAGTGATATAATAAACTATTTTCTACATAAGGTCTTATGAAATCAGGATGATTTTCCATAATATATTTATGAGCAGCATCTCTTCCTGTACTCATGATTCCTGATAAAAGTACTTGATCTCCTACTTTCAACTTTCTTATATCTTCTTCACTAACAGGAAGATTTATTTTATATTCAGCCATTTTTTCTCCTAATTTTTGTATTCTACACTGTCATTTTTGATAATAACTTCTGCTTTTCTATAAGCCCAACACATATAAGCAATAGAAACAAAAAAGCTTGCAGGAACTCTATGTGCAGTTCCTAGTTTAACCCCCATTACAGTTGTGTTACCACCAAATCCCATTGGTCCAATACCTAAAGTATTTATTTGCTTAAATAATTTCTTTTCAAGTTCAGCAAGTTCAGCATTTTCATTTTCATCAAATAAATTTCTGAAAAGTTGTTCTTTAGCAGTAACAAAAGAACTTCCTCTGTCTCCACCAATTCCAATCCCTAAAACCCCAGGAGCACAGCCCATTCCCTGAGCATTTCTTACAGCATCAATTACAACTTTTCTAACACCTTCCAAATCTCTTCCAGCATGTAATTTTGTATCAGGTAGCTTATACTGAGTTGAAACATTTTCACTTCCACCACCTTTAAGCATTAATTTTCCATGAATATAATCATTATCCCACTGATGAAAATGAATTTGTGGATTTTTTTCACCAACATTATTTCCACTATTCTTACCAGTTACAGGGTCAACAGCATTTGGTCTTAAATATGTTAATGCAGTAGCTTCTTTTGTTGCCTCAACAACAGCCTTTTCAATATCACTTTCTCTCATTCCAACAGGATAATAAATATAATGTATATGTGTTCCTGTATCCTGGCATATAGGAATTGATGATTCTTCAGCAATTTCAACATTTTCAAGTAATTGTTTAAATACATTTTCAGCAACACTACCCTTCTCTTCACTTTTCATTGCAAGTTCAAGACCTTTTCTTGTTTCTGCAGGTAAAGAAGTTGCAGCAAGTCTTATTTGTTCTAAAAATGACTCTTTGAGCTTTTCAAAATCAAAGTTCATAAGTTCTCCCTTAAAAGTTCAGTGTAAGCGTAGCACTAAATAAATTTAATTTCAAATTTTTTTAATAAATATCACATAAAGTATAAGTTTCTTTAAATTTTTATTATAGATAGATTAGTTTTCATTGTTTATCGATTGTATATATTAAATTAATAATTTTTATTTTTCTATATGAACACCACTTTGTGGTGAGGGGAGAATATAATTAATTGAAAGAATTTCTCTCGATATTATTTAATTTTTCCAGCACTTTATCAAAAATAGCCATAACTTCTTCTGTTTGCTCAACAGTTCCTACACTCATTCTGATATAGCCATCCATCTGACTTGTTCTATCTCTAACATAAACACCTTCGTCCTGAAGTAACTGAACCAATGTTTTTGCCATTGAATGCTGAATTAAAACATAATTAGCAGGTGTTGTTCTAAATTCAATACCTCTTGAAAGAAAATATCTCTTTAAAATATATTTTGCTTCTGTTACTGACTTAACATAAGAATTCAAATGTTGAATATCATCAAGAGCCGCTTCTGCTGCAATTTGACCTAATCTGTTAACTGATTTTGGATTAAAAATCTTCATACAATTTTCAACAATCATATCAGATGCCATCATGTAGCCAACTCTTTGTGCAGCAAGTCCAAATGATTTAGAAAATGTTCTTGTAACAACAATATTATCATATTCTTTAACTAAATGAGCCATTGAAATACCAGCAAACTCATAATAAGCTTCATCAACAATAACAATTGCATGTGCTGCATGTGTTAAAATCGTTCTGATTTGATGCTCATTATACATTACACCAGTTGGATTATTTGGATTTACAATGTAAATAATTTTAGTATTATCTGTAATTGCCTTTAAAATTCCGTCTAAATTAGTTTTAAATACATCTGGAGATGCAATTTTAACTATTTCTGCATTTCTTTGACCAGAATGAACATAGAAATGAGTATATGTAGGGATAGGTACAATAACTCTGTCACCTTCATTAACAAATACCTTATTAACAAGTTCAAGTGCATCATCAGAACCATTTGTAACAATAATATTCTTTTCTGGTAAATCAACATAAGTACTTAACTTCTTTTTTAATGACCTGCTTAAAATTTCAGGATACCAGTTTAAATGATTCATTCCTGAAAGATATTTATTCATTGCTTCAAGAACTTTTGGAGACGGAAGAATTGTAGCTTCATTCCAATCAAGTTTATAAGGTTTTTGTTTTTCTCTATCATTGATAGTATCCATACTTGATGTAGGAGAATAAGGTGAAAGATTTTTAATAGCTTCAACAGGCTCAAGTATTCTTTCTTTTCTCATTCCTTTGTTTCTTTTAAACATTATCTTATCTAATTTCATCATATCTAACTCCTAAACATTACAGCAAGTTAATTAACAAGGTATTTTCCAAATTTTTAAATAAAAAAGAACTCAGCATATTCAACAAGATAGAGAGAAAAAACAATAATACACGAAAAAAATGTCGCACTTTAATATGTTTCTTAATGTTTAAATTGTATGATTTTTTATTTAATGGTGAGATTTATTTAGTTTCTTTTTAAAATATGGTTCAATTCTTCTATCTTATCTTTCGTTACAAGTTTAAGTTTTTTTAGATTTTTAATTTTAAAGTGGTCTTCTGTAGATAGAATAGGTTTTCTTCTAATTTCTTCAATTTTTAATTCAAGGCTAAAATGTTCGTCCCTTAAATTACCTATTCTTTCTCTTAAATCATTTTGTGGAATTAGGCCCATAGATCCTCCCATAATAAAATATCTGTTTCATTATGATTTGCTTTTTTCAGTTTGTCAAGTAGTTTTGTAATTTTTTGTGATTTTTTCACATTTTATTCTCTAAGTAAAAAATCTAATGTTTTTTAACAGTATTTTCAGTATTTTTTAAAAAAATAAAAAAAAAATAAAAAAAAGATTTGCTTTTTCTATTTTAAAGTGTTATATTCCTATTGCTATTATAATAATTTATAAAATAATTGTAGTAGCGAAAAGTTTATTTTATTATTTCGTAAGAACGAGGAAAAGATGTCAGAACAAGTTAAAGGAACTGTAAAGTGGTTCAATGAAGAGAAAGGGTATGGTTTTATCGAGCAAGAAAATGGAACAGATGTATTTGTTCATTATTCTGCAATTAATGGCAGTGGTCGTAGAACACTTGCTGAAGGCCAAAGTGTTACACTTGATGTAATTGAAGGTAAAAAAGGACCACAAGCAGAAAATGTAACTCCTTTATAATTTTATATATTTTATAAGTTATAAAAAAAAAGCAGGATTAAAATCCTGCTTTTTTTTTGCCCTAATTTTATTCTATTCCAAATAATTTAGCTCCACTTTCAATGGTATCATTTTCTCTAACAAATATTTTATTAATAACTCCATCATAAGGAGCTTTCATTTCATTCTCCATTTTCATTGCTTCCATAATCATTATAGCTTCTCCTTCTTTTACCTGATCTCCAACAGATTTAAGAAGTTTTACAATTTTACCCGGCATAGGAGATTCTATAGTAACAGGGCCTCCTGCATTTAGCCCTCCTGTAGAAGAAAGCCTTCGTAATGCTTTTTCATCTAGAAATTCAAAGGAATACTCTTTACCGTTTTTATATAAATATACTGTATTATCATTTATTGTATATGTTAAATCCATAACCTTATTATTCTTTTTAAATAATAATACATTTTTGGAGATTAAATCCATATTAAAATTACTAATTTTATCTTTACCAATAATTTCATACAAACTATCTTCATTTTTTATTTCAATACTTTGATACTCTCTTCCTTTTTTTATTTTTAATTTCATTTATCCCCCAATTCTACCGTTAAGTTTCCAGTTACTACTTTCCTTTACTGAATCAATAAGTTTATTTTCTTTTTTTCTAAACTTTAGAAATACAGCTGCTGCAATTTCTTTTAATTGCTCAACTTCCTCTTCATCTTCCTTAAAAAATTCAGAACTATATAGTTCCCAAAAATGAGTATCATAATTACCACTTAAAAATACATCATGATTTAATATTTCAAAAAATAAAGGTATATTCGTTTTAATTCCAACAATTTTATAATCTTTAAGAGCAGTAATCATTTTATTTATTGCAGATTCTCTATTTTCATCATAAGTTATTAACTTAGATATCATTGGGTCGTAAAAAATAGGGACATCACTTCCTGAATAAACACCAGTATCATTTCTTATTCCTTTACCTGTTGGTTCTTCAAGATATTCTATTTTTCCCGGAGAAGGAGTAAAATTATTTTCTGCATCTTCAGCATAAATTCTACACTCAATAGCATGACCAACCTGTTTAATATCTTCTTGTTTTAAACTTAGTTTTTCTCCCATAGCAATTTTAATTTGCTCTTTAACCAAATCAACATTAACAACCATTTCAGTAATAGGATGCTCTACCTGTAATCTTGTATTCATTTCAAGAAAATAAAAATTCTTATGCTTATCTACTAAAAACTCTATTGTTCCAGCACCTTCATAATTACATGAAAGAGCTGCATTTTTAGCTATATCACCCATTTCTTCTCTCATTTTATCATCTATAAACGGAGAAGGACTTTCTTCTATTACCTTTTGATGTCTTCTCTGAACAGAACATTCCCTTTCAAATAAATGAATAACATTGCCGTATTTATCAGCTAAAATCTGAAATTCTATATGATGTGGTTCCTCAAGATATTTTTCAATATAAACAGTATCATCACCAAAAGAAGACAGTGCTTCTCTTTGTGTCATATTTAATGATGATTCAAATTCACTTTCATCATGAACAACACGCATTCCTTTTCCACCACCACCAGCAGAAGCCTTTAGCATTACAGGAAAACCAATTTTTTTAGCAACTTCAATAGCAACTCCTACATCCTTTATTGGTTCAGTTGTACCAGGAACAGTAGGAACACTATATGCTTCAACTGTTTTTCTTGCAGTAATTTTATCACCCATCATATTTATTGAAGAAGCACTTGGCCCAATAAAAATAATATCTTCTTTCTTTAGCCTTTCAGAAAACTGTGCATTTTCAGATAAAAATCCATAACCAGGATGAATAGCATCAGTATTTGAAATTTTAGCAACTTCAATAATTTTTTCCATTTTTAAATAAGATTCATTAGATGGACTTGCACCTATATAGTATGCTTCATCTGCCATTCTAACATATTTTGAATATCTATCAGCATCAGAATAAACAGCCACTGATTTTATCCCCATTTCTTTAAGAGATTTCATAACTCTAACAGCAATTTCACCTCTGTTTGCAATTAATACTTTTTTAATTTCTTTCATTAAACCCCCTTTAGTTTTGCTTATATTACAAAAAAGTAATTATAATATCAAGATATTTTAGTTTTTAAAAAGCTTCAACCCACATTTTAAGATTCAAAGTAACATAATAACTTTTAAAATGTGGTTTTACGCTTAAAATTTAGCCGAAGTCTAAATTTTGATTATTTTATTCCAATATACAAAGCAGTATCTTTTAAAGGAATAATTTTAACAGATGAAAATACTTCTTTCATTTCAGATTCAAAATTTTTCTTAAAATTTTTATAATCACTTCTTTCCAAAAACTCCAAAAAAGTGATAAATTTAGATGTCTTTCCATAAAAATCATGAATTACAACATATTCTTTTGAAACTCTTTTCATTTCATTAAGTATTTTTCTTCTTCTATCTTTTTTTACTCCATGTAATATATAAGATGCAGTAGAAATATCAAAACTATTATCTTCAATTTCATTTAAATCTTCTGCATTACCAGAATTAAATTTCATGTTTTTATGCTTTTTAGATGCAATTTTTAACATCTTTTCTGAAAAATCTATTCCAGTAACATTTTTAACACCAAATTTTAAAAATTGGCTACCCCATGCACCAGTTCCACATCCAATATCTACTACTTCTTTATGCTCTAATTTAATTTCATTATTTAGAAGTTTAATTCCACTCGTAAAATCTTCATCTAAATAATTATCAATAACCTTATAAACAGGAGCGATAAAATTAAATATAAATTTAGCTTTTTTATTTGGGTCTCTTGAAAAATAATGATGTATCATTTAAGCTCCACTTTAAAGATTACTGCCAGCTATCTAAATACTTTCTTTGTTCATCAGTAAGCTCATCAATTTCAACACCCCATTCCATTAGTTTCATCTTGGATACTTCAAAATCTATCTCCATTGGAACATTATATAGTTTTTTATCTAAAGTTTTTCCTTTTTTAGATAGATATTCAGCACTTAAAGCCTGAAGTGCAAAACTCATATCCATAATTTCAGCAGGATGCCCGTCTCCTGAAGCAAGATTAACTAATCTACCATCAGCAAGTAAATTAATCACTCTTCCATCAGGCATAGTATATCCCATAATATTATGTCTCATTTCTTTTTGACTTACACTCATTTTTTCAAGGTCTGGTTTCCATATTTCAACATCAAAATGACCTGCATTTGCTAAAATAGCCCCATCTTTCATATACTTAAAATGCTCAGAAGTAAATATTTTCATATTTCCAGTAAGTGTAACAAAATAATCTCCAATTTTAGCAGCTTCAACTGATTTCATTACTCTAAAACCATCCATAACAGCTTCCATTCCTTTAATTGGGTCAATTTCTGTAATAATTACATTTGCTCCAAGTCCACGAGCCTTTAATGCAACACCTCTTCCACACCAGCCATATCCTGCAACAACAACATTTTTACCTGCAACAATCAGATTTGTAGTCCTCATTATTCCATCCCATACTGATTGTCCTGTTCCATATCTATTATCAAATAAATACTTACTGTAAGCATCATTTACTGAAATCATCGGAAACTCTAAAACGCCCTCTTTTTCCATAGATCTTAGCCTTACAATTCCAGTTGTTGTTTCTTCACTTCCACCAATAATATTTTTTAATAGCTCTCTACGACTTGTATGAACTAGCTGTATTAAATCTCCACCATCATCAACAATAATATCAGGTTGGATATCCAAAACCATATTTAAATGTTCAAAATATTCTTCCTCACTAATTCCATGAATGGAATATACATTAATACCTGCCTTTACTAACCCTGCTGCTACATCATCCTGAGTTGATAATGGATTACTGCTTGAAATACTTACTTCTGCTCCACCTGATTTTAAAACTTTTGCCAAATAAGCAGTTTTAGCTTCTAAATGTATTGCAACAGCTATTTTTTGTCCTTTTAGTGGTTGCTCTTTAATAAATCTTTGTTCAATACCTCTTAAAACAGGCATATTCCTTTTTACCCAGTCTATTTTTTGTTCTCCACTTTTGTATAAATTAATGTCTTTAATTATAGATTCTTTCATTTTTTCTCCCAAAACATAAATAAGCTGTATTCTAATGTATATTTACTGGTTTCGTCAAGAATTACTGATTTTTTTTACTTAATTAAAGAAAACGGGTTCACTGCTTTATCTTTATATCTTATTTCAAAATGCAAATGAGGCCCTGTTGAAATACCAGTATTACCTGAAAGAGCAATTTTCTCACCTTTTTTAACCATTGCTCCTTCATCAAATAAAAGCTCTGAGCAATGTGCATAAACAGTTTTATAATCACCATTTTTAACAATTATAACTTTACCATATCCTCTCTTTTCACCAGAAAATACTACACTGCCACCAATACTTGCTTTAATAGGTGTTCCTTCCTTAAGAGAAATATCAACTCCATCATGATGGGTTAATTTATGGGTAATCGGATGCTCTCTCATTCCAAATTGAGAAGTTATTTTACCTATTGCAGGCATGGTTAAATTTCTGTTTGAAGATCTTGAATTATTAATCTTACCAAGTAATTCTTTTTCCAACATCTTAGAAATCCCAAGCATATCTCTTTGAGCAAGATTTTTAGATATTTCACCATCAAGCATTGATTCAAAAATCTCCTCCCCAAAACCACTTTTTGTTAACTCAGTTTTGTGAATAGACTTTCTCATAACTTTAAACATTTCTGCAATTAGTAATGATTCAAAATCTTTTGCAACTTTTTTTACTTTATCACCTGAATTTTCATTTTGTGAATCATTACTAGAATGTGTTTTAAGAGCATTAATCAATGAATCATCTTTTATAGAGCTAGAATTACTAAGATTTATCATATAATCTCCAGCTCTGCCTGTAATGCACCACTTTCTTTAATAGCCTGAATAATTGAAATCATATCCCTTGTTGAAACACCTAATGAATTTAATGCTTTTACTAAATCTTCAAGTGTAACTTTATCCTGTAACAAACTAAAATCAGCATTATCTTCCTTAACTTTTATTTTAGTAGATTTGGTTTTAGCTGTTGTTCCAAAACTAAAAGCTGAAGGTTGAGTCATTGTTTCATTTTCCTCAACAATTATATTTAAATTACCATGAGAAATCGCAACAGATGAAATTGTAACATTTTTACCAATAATTATTGTTCCTGTTCTTTCATTTATTACAATTTTAGCAGGAGTATCAACTTTAACGTCTAAATTCTCAATAATTGCAATAAATTTAATTACTTTATCCTCCAGACTTGTAGGAATATCAACCCTTATTGTATTACTATCAATTGCTTTTGCAAGGCTTTCTCCAAATTGGTCATTAATAGTTTTCCTAAGCCTATAAGCTGTTGTAAAATCAGGATTTTTTAATATTAAATCAAGATATTTTTTAGTTAATACGGAGTTTTTCAATTCTCTTTCTATTGTTGCTCCATTAGGAACCCTACCAACAGTAACATGATTTTTAACTGCCTTAGATTTGGTTTTACCACTTTTAACAGAATAGCCATTTACCGATAAGTTCCCTTGTGCAACAGCATATACCTTTCCGTTTCCAGCTTTTAAAGGTGTCATAATTAAAACACCACCCTTTAAGGATTTTGCATTACCAATAGAAGAAACCTCAACATCTATTTTATTACCAATTCTTGAAAACGGAGGTAATTTTGCAGTAACCATAACAGCAGCAATATTTTTTACCTTTAAAGATTTACTATCAAATTTAACACCCATTTTTTCAAGCATATTAACCAAAGACTTAATTGTAAATTTAGCTTTATCATCATCACCAGTTCCATTTAAACCAACAACGATACCATAACCAATTAAACTATTGGAACGAACTCCTTTTACATAGGAAATATCTTTAATTCTTGATGCAAAAACAGAAGAAACTAACAAAGTTATCATTAAAATATATTTTATCATTTTGACCTCGTCAAAAAAATGGCTCAAATATCAATGCTCAATCCATACCAGATATAGAGACACAGCATATATTGTATGTACAGACGCAGCAGTGCTGCGTCTCTACATGCAATATACTTTCCTATTTTTTTTCGTTATCCAAATATAATGATAAAAAGCCAAAGAATGCTATTACAGCTGAATATAAAAACAAATATTGGCCATAAATAATTCCTGCTAATAAAGAGCCAATTAATCCACCAAGACCATAAGATATTCCTGATAAAAATAACATTGCAACAGTTCTGTTATTGTTATAAACCTGATAAAGATATAATATCGTTGCAGAATAATAAAGAGCAAAACTAACAGAATGTAAGCCTTGTGAAAGAAATGAAATATAAATATTTGAAGGAAGAATAAATAATAAAAACCATCTTAAAACAGTAATTAAAATTGAAAACTTTATAATTTTAATTAAATTTAGCTTTAATATATAATCCTGAAAGAACAAAATAAGAACTTCACAAATAACAGAAAAAGACCATAAATAGGATATTATACTCATATCAATTCCATGTTTACTTTCATATATTGTAAAAAAGTTATAATATGCCCCAAAGGATATTTGAACTAAAAATACAGATATCCAAAAACCTTTTTTCTTCTTAAAATTTAATTTTACTCCATCTTTTCGTGAGTTTTTATCCTCACTACTATCTCTTTTTTGCTCATATAGTATAGTTATTGAAATTAATACATAAACCAATGTTGCAATAATATAGAAATATAGTATTATTTTATAATCTTCAGTAAATAAAGCTCCCATTAAGGATATAAAAATAAACCCTAATGAACCATAAAGCCTTGATTTACCATATCTCTCTTTTAATACATCCATTGTCATTTTTTCAAGATATGGATACATAATTGTCATACCTGCACCAGCAAGTAAATTGCTAAATAAGAGTAAATAATAATTGTTAATTGTTAAAAATATTAAAACAGAACTTAGTAATGATATAAATAAAGCAATAGAAAATACTTTATCATTAAGTTTAATTTTTTTTAAAAACAAAAAAGGAAGTAAAAACCTGATTAAAGGAACTACCGAAAATATTATTCCAATTTGTAAAGCACTATATTTTAAATTGTCCAGTATTTTAGGTAAATAAATGATGTATATACCTATTGTAATGTAAAAAAAGAAATAAAAAGAAGATAGTTTAAAAAACATTTTCATCCAAATAGGGAAGTATATAGATTATTTTAAAAATATCAAATAAATTTTATGATTTTATTATTAGAATAGTGGTAGTAATTTTGCTTCTAATAACTACTGATTAGAACACTTTTACTTCCTCACCAAAGTAAAAAATTAATAATTACTACAAAATCGAAACCTCTTCAACTTAAACTCGTACTCTACTAACGAAGTAAACTCATTAAACCCTGACTTTGCTGGTTAGCTTGTGCAAGCATAGAAGTAGAAGCCTGTGAAAGAATTTGAGCCTTAGACATTGCTGTTGTTTCCTGTGCAATATTTAAATCTCTTATTCTAGATTCTGCAGCTGTTTGGTTTTCAGATTGAACATCCAAGTTCGCCATAGTATGTTCAAGCCTATTAACCCATGCACCAATCTTAGCTCTTTCAGATGATACCATCTCAATAGCTTTGTCAACTTGAGTAATGGCTTCTTTTGCTTCATCAGCATCAGTTACCTGTACTCTGTCAACTTTTAGTGAGTGAGCATCAGATTGCATTATATTAACATTTAGAGTCTGACCCTGATTTGCACCAATTTGAAAATCAGTTGAATTATTAACAATCTTCATTGTTTCAATTTTAGAACCATATTCACTTTTAAAAACAAAATTCTTAGATTTATCATCATAAGAAGCTTGTAAATCATAAGATTGGTCAATCTCTATTTCAACACCATCAACAATATTATGTACAATATTATCACTAACAGTATCTGTACCTACAACTGTTCCAGATAAACTATCCTTAACAGTTACATCAAGTTCATTTTCTGTTGCATTTTGAACTTCTGATAAACCAAGTGCAGTTTTTAATTGCTCACTACCTGATACAAAAATCCTACCATTTGCACCGGATAAAGCAGATCTTATTACAATAGAACCTTGTTGTGATTCTATTGAACCAGGTGTTGACTCTGTTACAAAACTAACAATATTCTGGTCTAATGCAGAACTACCTGTAGAAATACCAAGTCCACCATCTTCAACACCACTAGTAATCGCATCTCTTATTTTGTCAACAACATCATTTAATGAATCTCCACCATCAATATACACATCAGCTTTATCTCCATAAGCATTGTAAATTGAAAATGTTTCTCCATTTTCTCCAAGAATAAACTGTCCATCGGCATTATAAAATCTATCAATATCTTTAAGAGTTGTAGATGCCTGAACATCTCCTCCTCCATTTTCAGTTGCAGTAAAAAATGCTGAACCATCGGTAGGTAAAGTACCAGTATCATTTAATGAAAATTTAGCATCAACAGAACCTAAACTTACATGACCATTTTCTTCATCCATATAAGCAACGCCCAAAGTTGTCATTTTTTCATCTAATGCACCATTTTTATGACTAGTAACTACTCCCATTTGATATTGACCTGATTTCGGATCAAAAGCATCAATTCTGGTTAAATCCCCTTCTGTATTATGATATCTTCTCGTTACAGTTGCATCAGCTGTTGTTATATTACCACCAACTTCAGAATGTGTCATTGTAAAATCATCACTTAATGCGGAGAAATCAAGCTCATGGTTTGTACTATCATAAACAACTGAAACCGCATCTGATAATTTTGTTCCATCTGAACCAACAATTGAATTAAACTTAGTTATGAAATCTGTTGCAATTTCAGCTTCTGTTTTTGTTGCTGCATCTAAATCAACATCAAGAGTAAATATTTCACCCGCCACATCAATTTCCATTGAAATATTTGAATCTGCAGCACTGTCTGTAATAGCTAAACTGTAATTATTATAAACAATACCACCTGCACTTGGATCTGCATTCGCATTGTCATTCATTCCAATTAAAATTCTATCACCTGCCTGAAAATTCCCTGGAATACCATCATTTGTAAAAGCATTATTAAAATTTAATGAATAATAACCATCTGTTGCTATTTTATCTGTTCCTGCTCCATCCCATATATCTTCAACATAGGTCCAATTATTGCCACCATCAAAACTAACCCTTGCATCAAGACCAGCATTACCAATATTTCCATCGGTTGTAAATTCAATTAAAGCCGCTGTTCCATGATGAGAGTTTGAACTAGCAGTAAATGCTGTATCAGCTGTACTTCCTAATTTTCCCATTCCTGTTACAAATTGAGCATCCCAGATATCATCGGTATTTGTCATTCCAAAAACAGTATCATTTGCAGCATCAACTCCATCAACCTGAACTTTATAATCTAATGCTCTATTTTCATCTATCGCATAAAATTTAATATCAAGTCCATCAGCTTCAGCTCTTATAAAATTATTTAACCTATTATCCGCATTAAAGGAATCTGCCAAAGCAGTTACTCCTGCGGCTGTTACAGCTGCAACATTACCAGTAAAAGTAATTGTATTATTAGGATCTCCATCAAGATTAAAATCTAAACTAACTGCTCCTGTTGCAGCAACAGTTAAATCCAAATCTAATTTAGCCTCTGCAAAACCTGTTGAACCATCTTTTAAACTACTTCCCATAATATGATATATATCATCTTGATAAGTAGTCGCAACATCTTGCCCACTAACAGTTTCTAATCTATCGAGAATCATACTACCATCACCTTTTTCGTCAACAATTAAATTGTAATTTGCATCACTGGTTGGAGATGTTGTAAGATTATTTAAATTGGTAAATTCAGCAACACCAGATTTCGATGAACGATGTTGTACATCAAAAGTACCTTTCTGGTCTGCATTTAGATTTGTAATATTACCAGTGTTACCACCAGTAGCAGTTTCATCAATTTCTAGTGTAAAATCCTTACTTGCATCTTTCATTGTAAAAATTGCAGTTTCTCCACTAATAGTTAATGTCATCTTGCTTGATAGTCCTGCATCTGCACCAGCTCCACCTGCTGCTAAAAATGCTGTTTGTAAATTACTCATTGAAGCTGATAAATTATCTTCATTCGCAAGAGAATTAATGGTATAGTCAACGCCATCTACTTTAAAGTTCAAATTAAGTGTGGTTGTATCTCCATTACCACCAGCGGCTAAATTTAAACTTAACTTATGTTCCGCAGCAGAAGCATTTAAGTTTTGAGTATCAACAGATTGAACTCCATCTTTTACTCTAAAAATTGAGGATGCCTGAACCTGATTCGTTCCAGCCTTAGCATTAATTTCAAGTTGATATTCACCATCTTCAACTTTACCATCTGTAAAAACAGCATTTAACTTAGATGTAGAAAATGAAGCAAACCCAGTTGCATCACCAGTTAAAAGCTTTTTAGTGTTAAATTCAGTTCTTGTTGAAATACCATCAATTTCATCTTTTAAAGCATCAACTTCTTTTTGCACTTCAATTCTATCATTAGAAGTAAGAGTACCATTTGAAGCCTGAACAGCTAGCTCTCTCATTCTTTGAAGAATTGAATGTGTTTCGTTTAATGCACCTTCAGCTGTTTGAAGCATTGAGATTCCGTTTTGTGCGTTTTCATTAGCTTTATTAAGACCTCTTATTTGAGTTCTCATTTTTTCACTAATTGCCAAACCACTTGCATCATCACTTGCCTGATTGATTCTTAAACCAGTTGATAATCTTTTGATAGAACTGGTTTGTGCTTTTGTAGCACCTTGTAAATTTGTTTTAGCAGTTAAAGCTGCCATGTTATTTAATACTGATAACATAATTTCCTCCATGAAATTATTATTAATAAAATAGTCAAATCCTTTTGACTAAAGCTAATATTATATTCTAATATTAGACTACTCCCTTAATACACATAATAAAATTAGTAATTTCATTTTTTCTCCAAAATAATTCTAATAAAACTTAATATTTATATACATCTCTCCTTTTCTGTTTCATCTACACTCAGCGTGAAAACACAGTTTTCACGCTGAGTTTTGCTGCCTCCTATACGAAATGAACAGGAGCTCTTTGTATCAAGCAAAGCTTGCCACTTTGAGCTTAATCATTCCTATCACGGAAACAATACCTGCACTCATTGTGAAAACGCGGTTTTCACGCTAGAGTTTTGGAGTTTCCTATCTCAATAAAGACATTAAGCCTTGTGCTTGCTGATTAGCCTGTGCAAGCATAGATATAGAAGACTGAGATAATATCTGAGCCTTTGACATTGCTGTAGTTTCCTGAGCAATATTTAAATCTCTGATTCTTGATTCTGCAGCTGTTTGGTTTTCTTCCTGAGCTTCAAGATTACTTATTGTGTGTTCTAATCTGTTAACCCATGCTCCAATCCTAGCTCTTTCAGAAGAAACTCTGATAATTGCATTATCAACTTGTGTTATTGCTTCCTTAGCTTCATCCGGATCTGTTACCTGTACTCTATCAACTTTTAAAGAATGAGCATCAGCTTGCATGATATTTGTATTTAATGTTTGCCCTTGGTTCGCACCAATTTGAAAATCTGTAGAATTATCAACAACTCTCATTGTTTCAAAATGCTTACCTGCCTCACTTTCAAATACAAATGATTTTGTACTTTCATCAAAAGTAGCTTTAATATCATAATTCTGATCAATTTCAACATCAACACCCTTTACTACATTATGTAAAATATTATCAGATGTAACATCTCTGTCAATAAATTCACCACTTAATGCATCTCTTACAGTTATATCAAGTTCATTTTCTTCAGCTTTATTTACATTAGATATACCAAGAGCTGTTTTTAATGCTTCACTACTTGATATAAATAATCTACCATTTGCTCCAGACTTAGGAGACCTAATAACAATTGACCCCTGTTGTGATTCTGTTGAATTAGGAATAGATTCTTTTACCAAACTAACAATATTTTCATCTAAATTAACATCTCCAGTACTCATTCCAAGCCCACCATCAACAACATCTCTGGTAATAGTATCTCTTAATTTATTTACTACATCATTTAAACTGTCCCCACCATCAATATAAACATCTGCCTTATCTCCATAAGCATTATATATTGAAAATGTTTCTCCATTTTGCCCTAATATAAACTGTCCATCTGCATTATAAAATCTATCAATATCCCTAAGTTTAGTAGATGCCTGAACATCTCCTCCACCATTTTTATTAGCAGTAAAACTAATTTCTCCATCTGTTGGTAAAGTTCCCGTTTCACCTAAAGAAAATTTCGCATCAAGTGAGCCTAAACTAACCTGTCCATTATCTTCATCCATATAAGCTATATTTAATTGTGTTGTACTGTCATCAAGGATATTATTAGGATGTGTTGTTACAACTCCCATTTGAAATTGACCAGTTGTAGGATCAAATCCATCAACTCTTGTTAAATCCCCATCTGTTGCCTGAAATCTTCTAGTAATTGAGGCATCTGCTGTTGTAATATTACCACCTGTTTCAGAATGAGTCATTGTAAAATCATCTTTTAAAGCAGTAAAATTAATCGTATGAGCAGTACTATCATAGTTAATACTCATTACATCTGATAATTTTGTTCCATTACTACCAATTTGTGAATTAAAGTTTGCAAGTAAATCATCTGCAATTTGTGCTTCAGTTTCAGTACTTGCATCTAAATCTGTATTAAAATTAAAAACCTCTCCTGCTACATCAATATTTAATGATAAATTACTGTCAGTACCACTATCAGTAATAGCAAGGTTATATGTATTGTAAGTTAGAGCATCCGGAACAGTATTTGCGTTATCATTCATTCCAATTAATAATCTATCACCTGATTCAAAACTTCCAAGTAATCCATCATTTGTAAATGCATTATTAAAATCCAAAGAATAATATCCATCTGTTGCAATTTTATCAGTTCCACTTCCATCCCATATATTTTCTACATAGGTCCATGAACTTCCACCATCAAAGCTAACCTTTGCATCTAATCCAGCATTCCCAATACTTCCATCTGTAGTAAATTCAATTATCGCACTTGTTCCACTATGTGAATTTGAATTTGCAGTAAAAGCAGTATCAGAAGTTGCACCTAGCTTTCCTAAACCTGTTACAAATTGTGCATCATCAACTTCACCAGCTATAATTTGTGTAAAAAGAGATGCATTTGCACCATTATCACCTAACATTTGCATTTTATAATCCAAAGCTCTGTGTCCATCTATAGCAAAAAACTTAACTTCTCCACCTACTGTTGATGCTTCTGCTTTAATAAACTGATTTAATCTATTATCAGCATTAATTGCATCAGCCAATGCAACAGCATCTGTATTTGCATCAGCACCAGCTAAAGCAACCTGAAAATTAATAACATTATTAGGGTCTCCATCTAAACTAAAGCTTATTTCAGCATTTCCTGCACCACCAGCTCCAGTTAATTCCATCGTATAATCTAAATAACTATCTCTTAGTCCATTAGATGGATTTTTTATACTTTGACCAATAATATGATAAATATCATCATTATAAGTACCTGCATCTTGTCCACTTACTGTTTCAAGTCTATCCAGAACCATACTGCCATCACCTTTTTCATCAACAACAACATTATATGACGCATCTGTAGTAGGACTATCTACTAAATTATTAAGATTTGTAATTTCAGATATTCCATTTGCAGAATTTCTATGAGTAGTATTAAAACTACCTTCTTCAGCTGCAAGTAAGTTATTACCAGCTCCAGTTTCATCAACCTTAAAAGTAAAATCAACTGCTGGATCTTTTGCAGTAAAAAGAACAGTGTTTCCACTGATTGTTAAATCCATTTTATTTGCTAAACCAGCATCTGCACCTGCCCCACCTGCTGCAAAAAATGCGTTTGATAGGTTTGTCATTGTTGCAGATAAATCTGTTCCATCTATATTTGCTGTAAAACTATAATCTATACCATCAATAGTAATATCATAATTTCCAACAGTTGTATTTGCTCCATCTAAAGTAAAGCTCATTTTATGTTCTGCAGGTGAAGCATTTAAATCATATTCTTTAACTGATTGAACACCATCTTTTACTCTAAACATAGAAGTAGTCTGAACTTCCCCTTTTCCTGCTTTTGCATTAATTTCAAGAGAATATTCACCATCTTCAACATGAGGTCCATAGAAATTAGCCTGTAATTCACTTGTTGAAAATGAAGCATAACCTGTTGCGTCACCTGTTAAAAGTTTTTTGGTATTAAATTCAGTTCTTGTTGATATACCATCTATTTCATCTTTAAGAGCATCAACTTCTTTCTGAACTTCTATTCTGTCATTTGAAGTAAGAGTACCATTTGAAGCCTGTACTGCTAGCTCTCTCATTCTTTGTAATATTGATTGTGTTTCATTTAATGCACCTTCAGCTGTTTGAAGCATTGAAATACCATTTTGTGCATTTTCATTAGCTTTTTTAAGACCTCTTATTTGAGTTCTCATCTTTTCACTAATTGCTAAACCACTGGCATCATCACTGGCATGATTTATCCTCAAGCCTGTTGATAATCTTTGAATTGATTTTGTTTGTGCGGAATTTGCATTTGCTGCATTTGTTGTAGCTGTGAGCGCAGCTAGATTTGTGTTAAAACTTAACATAATTTCCTCCATGAAATATTTGTGAAACCGAATCCTTTCGGTTTAGGAGAATCCTTTCTCCATATTTCTGCTATCGACCATTGATTTTAAAACTAAAATATTTTTTTTATTTTTTTTTATTTTTTCTGCTTCAACTACAGATTAAGTATTTAATTCTAAATCCTCAACATGTATTTTACGCAGTAAATAAAGTCTTAAAGTCTTTATTTATAATTTTTAATTGATTAAAAATTTTTTCTATGTAATATGATAATAATAAAATATTTTTTAAATATTTTACATTAAATTAATAAAAATTTCGGAGAAATTATAACAAATGGAGAATAATAATATAAAAAACAGATACTTTTTTTTACTGATTTTAACAATCGCAACAGCAATTGGATTTCAGGGTTGGCGTACTTTATTAAATAATTTTGCAGTAAATGAAGCCAACATACTTGGCAATCAGATGGGAATAATTCAATCAGTAAGAGAAATACCAGGATTTTTAGCATTGCTTGTTGTATTTATACTCCTTATAATAAAAGAAGAAATCTTAGCTATTTTATCTCTATCTCTACTAGCAATTGGAGTCACTTTAACAGGATTTTTTCCTTCCTATTATGGATTGATATTTACAACTCTTTTAATGTCAACAGGTTTTCATTATTACGAAACAGTTAATCAATCTCTAACATTACAGTACTTTTCTAAAAAAGAAACACCTCTTATAATGGCAAAATTTAAAAGTATTGGAGCGTTTATAAATATTATTACAGGGTTAAGTATTTTTATTTTAATGAAATACCTTTCTTATAAATGGATGTTTATAATTTTAGGAACAATAGTTGCAGTACTTATAGCATACTCTCTTATATATCTTCCAAATAAAGATAATTTACCAGTTCAGAGAAAAAACATGATTTTAAGAAAAAAATACTGGCTTTTTTATACACTAACATTTTTAGCAGGAGCAAGACGACAGATTTTCGTTGTTTTTTCAGTATTTTTAATGGTTAAAAAGTTTAATTTCACAATTTCTGAAATTACAATACTATTTGTTATAAATAATTTAGTAAATATGATATTTATGCCACTTGTAGGTAAAGCAATTAATAAATTTAAAGAAAAAAAAGTATTAACAATAGAATATACTCTTATTATACCGGTATTTTTAGTATATGCTTATGTTGAAAACAGATATATAATTATGGCTGTTTATATAATTGACCACTTAGTTTTTAATTTTTCTTTAGCAATAAAAACATTCTTTCAAAAAATAGCAGATGAAAAAGATATTGCTCCTTCAATGGCGGTTGCCTTTACAATAAACCACATAGCAGCAGTTGTAATCCCTGCACTTGGAGGTGCTTTATGGATTCTGGATTATAAAATACCTTTTATTATTGGAGTAGTAATTGCAATAACTTCATTAATTTTTGTTCAGATGATTCCACAGGAAGTAAAGAAAGATATTTGATTGACGATTTAAAACCATTGTGTTAGTAATATTTTTTATATATAGTTTAAGTATTGGACTTACTTACAGATATTAATTTATTTCTTGGCTTTGCTTAATATACTTTTCTTCAAAGCTTCAAACTCTTCTTGTGTTAAAGTTATTCTTTTTTGTTTTCTATGAAAATCAAGCTTTTTACTTAAATAATCCTTTTCCTTTTCTTCAAATTTTGGTAAATTATGACAAACTGAACAGTTTTTTTCAATATCATAACTCTTTACAACTTTCTTTTTACTAACATTCTTTTTAACTTTCTTAGATACTTTTACTTTTTCTGTTTTTATATTTTCAGCATTTTTAAAACCAGTTTTTTCACTGTTTTTATTACACGACACTATAAAAAATGCTAATAGTAATATTAAAATAATTTTCATTTAAACTCCCAAAATTATCTTTTAACATAAAAAAATATATATATCAAATTAATATTTTATTGACATACACTCAAAAACACTTATAATTACATTAGTTTATTTTATATACACGGAGAATTATGAATAATAGAAGAAATTTTATCAAAGCTCTTGCTGTTGGAGCAATGGGGCTTGCTTTAAGTCAAAATACAAATTTATTGGCAAAATCAAGAGTTATTCCTGAAAAGTTAAAAAAAATGATTAATATACCCTTAAATATTGTATTTTCAAAGGAAAATCAAGGAAAGTGGAAGAATAAAAATGGAAGTCATGCTCCTATTGTTACAATTAAAGACAATAAGGTAACCATTGAAACTAAACATGGCATGAATGAAAAGCACTATATTGTTAGACATACTCTTGTTACATCATCAGGTAAGTATATCGCAGCAAAAACTTTTTATCCAACAGATAAAAAAGCAATCTCAGTATTTGATTTACCTAAAAATGAAACTTCACTTATTGCCACAAGTTATTGCAATCTTCATGACTTATGGATAACTGAATTTAAAGTAAAATAAATTCTAATAAATAGTTAGGTAGCCCATTTTACTTTTTTGGATATTGAATTATTATATTCAACCTTTTTTTCAAAAATTCCATAATTTTTTTCAAATTACAAATTAATAAATTATAATAAAAACTTGTAATTTTAGTGGTTATATTATAGTATTTAATACTTTAGTGATCTTTTCATAATTAATATGGGGGTATTAATGAAATTTATATTTTTGTTTTTCATATTGATATTTGTATCTTGCAACAACTTAGATGTTGAAAATGTTAAATGTAAAGACAGTACTGACTGTCCTAATGATTATGTTTGTATTAATAATAATTATTGTGATTTTTGTCCAGAAGGTTCAAAAAAAGAAGGAGATAAATGTATATGTGCTTTAGGAACAAAATATGA
>Ga0256827_10000397_pt1 | contig 27004 bp, 18 predicted proteins | sample CV84metaG_FD_185977 | JGI IMG/M metagenome (GOLD analysis project Ga0256827, IMG submission 185977) | Hydrothermal vent microbial communities from East Pacific Rise, Pacific Ocean - CV84 | ecosystem: Environmental > Aquatic > Marine > Hydrothermal vents | place: Pacific Ocean: East Pacific Rise...
CGATAGTCCGTCATGACCTTTTGCAATATTATTTATAAGTTCTTGAATTAATACAGTTTTACCAACACCGGCTCCACCGAATAATCCAATTTTACCTCCTTTTGAGTAAGGCTCAATAAGGTCGATAACTTTAATTCCTGTAAAGAAAACTTCGTTTGTAGTAGAAAGTTCATCAAACTTTGGAGCTTCACGGTGAATTGGGTAACCATCTTCCTTAGGAAGAGTGCCAATACCATCAATTGTATCACCGGTTACGTTTAATAAACGACCCTTTACAGCCTCTCCAATAGGCATTTTTATTGGCGAACCTGTTGAAACAACTTCCATTCCTCTTGATAAACCATCGGTTGAATCCATTGCAATTGCACGAACTGTATTTTCACCAATGTGTTGTTGAACCTCTACTATTAATTTAGTATTTCCTGGTCTTTCAACTTCTAAAGCCTCATGAATATTAGGTAATTCAGCTCCTTGTTTCTCAAAAGATACGTCGATAACCGGCCCAATAATCTGTATAATTTCTCCTTTATTCGATGACATTTATACTTGTTTTATATTAATTTTTTTAGAATCGCAAAGATAAGTATTTTATAATATTATTTAAAGAATTATTTAGATTTATTTTATATAATTTATTATTTAGTTGGTTGTTGATATTCAGTAAATTACAAAAGTTATTTAACTTTAATACAAAATAGTATAAAAACACTTATCTTTACGCATAGATTAACTAGGAAAAATGGAAATAAAAATTGAAGATTTTTTACGAAAAACTATAGTTGATGATGTTAAATTTTTAATTGATAATAAAAAGTACTATTCAGCTTTAGTAATTTTGTCTCAAACTATTGAAACTTTAGGTGCTTTTATGGATAACAAACCGTTTAGAGCTAAAATGCAATCTAAGAAACGTTTTGGGTTGGCTTTAAGATTTCTATTTCCTAGAAATTACAAACGTGCAAATAACGATTTTTTTCTGTATAGTAAGTTACGAAACCAAATTGCACATATACTTATTCCAAGTACATTAATAAATATTATAGAGTACACAGGCGTTAATAATGAACATATGACCAGTAATAAAAATGGTATTTTGTTTATTTCAGTAAATCAGTTTCATAAAGATGTTGAGTTGGCAATTAATAGGTTGGAAGAAAAATTTAATTCAGGAGAATTTAAAACAAAAACTGTTACTATTAATTTTGATATATAAAAAAAGCCATTTTTTAAAAATGGCTTTTTTTATATATATGTTAAAATATATTATTTAACTCCAAGTTTTAATTTAACAGCATCCATTAAATTATCACTTTCTTCTGGCCAAACTATTAATGATCCAATACTAGTATCAAAAACCCAAGTGTATCCTTTTTCTTTTGCTACTTCTTTAATTGCATCTTTAGCTTTGTCTATAATTGGTTGAAGAAGTTCTTGTTCTTTTTTTTGCAAATCCTGTTGGGCAGTTTGTTGAAAGCTTTGAATTCGTTGTTGTAAACTTTGTAATTCTTCTTCTTTCATTTGTTTTATTGAAACACTCATAGAGTCTTGTTTCGACATGTAATCTTGATACTTTGTTTGTAATTCCTGATTCATCATTGCTAGTTGGTCTTCTAATTCTTTAGAAAAAGTTTGCAATTTTGTTTGAGCTGCTGCTCTTTCTGGCATAATTGCTAGTAAATCATTAGAATTAATATGTCCAAATTTTGCTTTCTGAGAATAAGCATCAGTTGCAAAAATTGTTACAACCATTAATAATGCTATAAATACTTTTTTCATTTTATTTTACTTTTTAATTATAAACTACAAAGATACTATTATTTTAATTAGTTAAAATTAAAATAAAGTTTTCTATCATGTTTTTAACATTTTTAAATAAAAAAAGGGGCATTAGCCCCTTTTTTTATTTAAAATAATATGTTTTAATCTTTACTTCTAACAAGTTCTAATGTTCCTTTTTCTTCTGTTTCTTCGTCATCGTACATACCTTTCCAACGAATAACATAGTAATATACACCAGGAGCAGCTTCGTCTCCGGCAATTTTACCGTCCCAACCTGCATCAGGAGTAGTCCAATCAGTCCATTCGTATAATACTTTACCCCAACGATTCATAATAACACCTTTAAATGCTTTAAGTGATTTAGCATAAACTTGGAAGTAATCGTTATAACCATCAGCATTAGGAGTAAATACATTAGGTATTTTAATAAATGATTCAGAATCAACCATAATAAATTTGTATAATGTAGTATCAATACAACCTTCTTTACTAGTAACAATAAGGTCTATTTGGTAACTACCTTTAGCAAAAGTATAGTTTGGATAAGGAGCTTTAGAATCCCAAATTACATTACCATCTTCGTCTCTAATAATCCATTTATATTTTTTAGCATCAGGAGTATTATGGTAAATAGTAACATCAAGAGGAGCGTATCCTGTTAAATTTCCTTGACTATCATAACTTAGGTCGTTGTTTAAGTCATTCATTCTTTTATCATCAATTACAGCATCAATTAACCCGCTATTGTCAACCATAACTTCAATAGTATCTACACATTGAACTTGAGGACCAATCCAGCCTGTATCATTAGTGATAATAGAAGTGTATGTAACTTCTAACCAACTGGTATCTTGAGGAGATGCAGAGTATAATGAATCAACAGTAGCATCGTAACCGCCATTTATTTGCTCGTTAAAATTAGGAATTGTAGAGTTTAACCATTTGTGTAAAATCTGATAATTAAGAGTGTCTCCACAAGCAACAACACTATCGTTAAGCACTTTAATAACACCATTAGCTTGACTACAAGTAGCATCTTTATTAACGTACTGAGGTGTAATTAGAGGAGGTTCTTCAACATATTTTTTAATAGCAGAAGATGTACAACCCCAATCGTTACTTGAAACTAATCTAATTTCGTGCATTAATCTATCGCAATCGTTATACTGAGGCCATTTAACACTGTAAATACTATCAGGAGTATTTGGATCAGACCATGCACTATCAATAGTGGCCTCTTCATCGAAGCTCCATTCAAAATGAGTAGGATTAGCTTTATAATCTTCTGCTGCCCAAATACGAGCATCTTGACCATAGCAGAAAGGTCTTCTGAAGTTTAAATCGCCAGAAGGTTGTTTGGCAAACGAAATTAATAAAGTATCGCTATCAGAGCAACCATTAGATGAGTTTTCCGATTTCCAAACAAGAATATAGTAGTCTCCGGCAGAATTACCTTCAGCTGAGTTGTATATATCAACAAAAACGGTGTCGTTAGGTTCGTTTGTTACATTGTAACCAGAAGAAGCAATTCCGTTAGCAAAGTTAATACCATTTAAACTTTTCGACCAAGAACCATCACCAATATAATTTAAATCAGGGAAAAGTAGATAGAATGAATTGTCATCTTTTAAACAAATGGTATCAGTTTTTGCACTACCTATATGAATTGGGTGATCGAAACCGTTAGCATTATCAATTGATACGTTTTCAATTATGTTACAATTAGGACAAGCGTTAACTTGTGGTTTTTGTAAGAAAGTAACAGTTGTGAAATCAGAAGTGTCAGCACAAACAGGATTATCAATAGTTCCACCATTTTGGATAACAAAAGCAAAAGCATTAGTACCATACTGTCCGCCAACTTCAGCAATAGTATTTGGTCCATTGCCTTCTTGTTGTTCAACAACTTGCCACCAATGAAGAACTGTATTTAAGGAATCAACCCAATATCCGTAAGCTCCACAATCATATATTGTTTGAGCAGAGTTTAAGTCAATAAATCTACCGCAAATTGAGTCAGAAACATTTGTTTGGTTTTGAGCTTGAATATCAGCGTAGAAATGTACATACATAGTATCTTTTGCAACACATTGAACATTAGGAAAATCAATACCTTGAACATATTGTTGCCAAACAAATTGAACTGTGTCAGCACATTGCTGTTCTACTAGATTAAAGTCATAAACAAATGCATCAGGACGTAATTGAGATGCAGGGTCTTCTGTAGTAGAGTATAAAGTATCAACCCATTGAATTGCTGTAGGATGCCAAGAACCGTATGTGGCAGCAGGATCAGCTTCTGCATTAAGTTGTATAAATTTGCCGCAGATATTAGTATCGGCACCGGCAGAAACATTTGGTATGCGAATAAATTCAACTTTTACAGTATCGAATGACCTACATGGGTTTTGGTCATATGCGTTTGTTTCAGCCCATACAAATTCATATGTACCATAAGTATTTGCTTGTATTGGTACAGTTGCTAAATCTGTTTGAGAACCTGTTCCAAAACTAACATTAGAACCTTGAGGGGACGATGCAATAGACCAGTAACCTTCGCTACATTCTATTGATGGAATTGCGTTAAGTCTCCATACTAAACCACATACACCAACATCTTCGCCTGCATTAGCTTGTGTTGGTTGGTAAAATGTTATTCTTACGGTATCGTTTGTATAGCAACCACTACCGTTACCTACAGTCCAAACAAATAGAGTGCTAAATTGACAAGAATTTGGCCAGTCTATATTGTTAGGGTTGTAAGAAATTTCAGTATTAGGATCGTTATGGTCATTCATATCGATTCTTGAATCTTGATATGTCCAATAACCAGAAGTGCCTGAAGCTAGATTAGCTTGCATTGTATATGTATTTTCGCAAGTGAAACTATTATCTCCAGGATTAATGAGTATTGCATCACTAGGTTGGGTAAAAGTAACTATGTGATATGCATAATCTGAACAAGCTCCATTTGTAATAATATAAATGGCGGTATCAATATGAGAAGATGCCGAGCCCCAAGGCATTATTGTCCATGTTACATCAATGTTTGTATCTGAAGGTGTAAACATATCACCCATAGAATTGCTATACCATTGATGAACAAAATTTGTATCGGCACCTGAACTAGGTGAAATATTTATAGATTGAGCACAAACAGTATAAGTTACATCAAGACCTGCATTTGGAGTTACGTAGAATGTGATATCTACGTAATCAGTATCACTACAAGTTCCGTTTGTTTCAACCCAACCTAATGTGTAATCTCCTGCAATATTAACAGTTATATTTGCGTTAGGGCTTGTTGATGGTGTGAAAGTAACACCTGCTTGAGGAATCCAATGTCCAGAGTTTCCGGAAATAATTTGTGCGTTCATTTGTCCTGCATTGTCACAGAAAGCAGTATCGTTACCTGCAAAAGCATCAATAAAAGGCACGAAATTAATTGTTAAAGTATCCCAATTTTCGCATCCACCGCTTACTTCATGCCATGCGAATGTATATTCTCCTAAAACATCAACATGAACTTGTGCATTTTCTGAATATACGGGAGAAAAAGTTGCGTTTCCCGGTCCGTTTATTAAAATCCAACTTCCTGAATTTCCTACTGTTACAGGGTCTGCGTTGAGAGTATAATATTCTCCACAAATATTGTCGTCAGCTCCTGCATAAGGATGCGGTATTTCGCAACAACCAGTAGTTCCTGGAGGGTGTATTGTTACATAATTAGTATCAGGTTCTGATATACACCCATTTTCTGAAACTGTAAGTATTATTTGTGCTGGTGAACAAGATGATGAACCTGTACCAAAATGTATTTGGTATGGACCTTGTCCTATACCGCTAACTACGGTAGTATTGGGACAGCCTGTGGGGAATATCCAGTAATAGCTTGCCGAAGCTGACGCATTACCGATATATGTAATTGTTGATGTGTCGCCTTCGCAAATAACCTGAGTGTTAAAATCTGCAGTAGGTATTTGGTTAACAACTACAGGCATAGAACTTGTTGAGTTTGTACAACCATTTTCAGAAATTACTTCTAATGTAACATTATACGTGCCAGGAGCACTCCATGTAATTTCATAAGGTCCTTGTCCGCTTCCCGAAACAATTGTTCCTCCTGCAAAGTCCCAATTGTATGTTGCTGTATCCGAAGCGTTACCTGTGTACGTAATTGTACTATTTTCTCCTTGGCAAATAGGGCTTGTAACAGCAAAATCGGACGTTACTTGGTAACCATCTTCAATAATTACATTAACTGTATCCATTCCGCATACGGTTGGTATGTATAATTCTATGGTTTCATTTCCTTCAACAATACCATCAAGAGTAGGTGTAATTGTAATCCAAGTAGAATCTTCTCCTGCTAAAAATGTTATTTCTCCATTTAAATTATTATAATCGGTTCCGTTTGTTGCGGTACCTCCAATTGTGTAGTATATTGTTGTATCATTAGGTAATGGTGTTTCTAGGGTAAACGAAAGTATTGCATTTCCGCATCCTTCTATTACTGTTGAGTTTGTACCATTAGAGTTGTCGTAAGAAAGGTCAAAACTAACTCCATTACTTGAGAAACTGCTGGCTTTTAAAAATATTGCAGAATCATATGCTGAATCACCTGCATCTCCTAATGCAATTTTAATATGATAAACTACACATGGTGTAACATCAAAAGAAGCGGTTAATACTGTTGTAAAACCATCGTATTCAATGGTTTGTCCGTTAGTGTTGTCGACGTAATATGCAGTTGGATAAATGTTGTCGATAGTTACCGGATTAGTAGTTCCAGGTATTAATGCAACATTCATACTATTATTTGAAAATGGTCCTGAAATTCCTGGGCCACTAACAAAAAAACCAAAAACATCATTGAAACTTGAGTTCACAAATTCAGGGAATTCTTCAGAAGCAAATACATAATCAAAATCAACATGATTTGATAATGGAATGAAATCGAATTCTAATATTACGGCATCGTTTATCGAAAAACTTGAACCTAGAAGTTGTTGTAAGTCAGCATCGCCACCGGAGCCTACTGTTGCTCCTTGACTGCCGCTACTGTTTGGCCCGAGAGCAAGGTTTACATCACCACAAGCAAGTATAACACCGTTGTCTAAGCCAATATTTGTAGAAGCACAGTTAGAAAATTCTCCAATAACATCAGGGTCGTTGGTATTTATTGTAATATTTGAAACGGTAACACCTCCTCCAACTAAAACGTTTTGAACATAATTACTTGCTCCAGCACCAGTAGTTACAGTTTGTGAAAATAAAAAATTTGCCCAAATGGACAATAATAAAATTGTAAATTTAGTTTTCATATCTATGGGGGGTTTATTATTTTTCTAATTCTGAAGGTAAATATTCTCTATTGTTTACCATTATTTTATTTATGCCATTTTTTGAAAAAAGATATTCGTAATATTTCCAGTGATCAGCATATTTGTACAATTTTAGTTCGGCATTTCTGTCACCATTTACAGATGGTTCGGATATTGAAAAGCTTAAAACTCCTCTGTAGCTACTAATGCTTTTTTCTATTTTAGTAGCTTGTTTGTCTGATTCTATACCTGAAATTATAAAGTTATAATTTTTTTCAATAGTTTTATTCTGAAATTGATTTGTAAAATCAGACTTAGTATTGAACTTAAATATTACATTATTATAATTTTCTTGTGCAATTGTTGCAAGTCCTATAATTAATCCTACGAATAATAATAAATTTTTCATTTTAAGTTTTATTAGTTTTATTTAATTTATTTACAACTTTTTATAAGACAAATATTAAGTTTACATAGTTGCCTGATAAAAAGTAAAAATAGTAAAAATAATTGTTTGTAAAAAACAATACTCTTTTTTAAAATCTTAATTTGTTGAATATGTAATCTGGTTTTTAATGTTTATATCACAATTTTGGTTTTAATACATTGGTAATTAAGTGTATGCGATTGTGTAGTATTAGGTACTGAAAACTTATTTACTTTTAGAATGAATGTGAAAATAAAATAATTAAATTTGCACAAAACTAATTAATAATGATTTTAAATAACGAAAACTATAAATTTTCTGATTCAAAAATAGAGGAAATAGCAAATAAGGTTTTTTCAAATACTCGAATATCGGAAGAAGAGGGAGTTTATTTGTACGAAAATGCAGAACTTGGAATACTTGGAATTTTAGCAAATTATGTTCGAGAGAGGATAAATGGAAATAAAACTTATTTTAATAGAAATTTTCATATTGAACCTACAAATATATGTATTTACGATTGCGAGTTTTGTTCTTATAAAGCGAAAATAAATGACCCTAATGGGTGGGATTATTCAATTGAACAAATGCTCGATATTGTACAGTCTTACGATGGCAAACCTGTTACGGAGGTGCATATTGTAGGAGGGGTTCATCCTAATAGAGATTTGTTTTATTATGGTGAATTACTACAAAAAATAAAGCAACATAGACCAGATATACATATAAAAGCTTTTACTGCTGTAGAGTTAGATTTTATGATTAGAAAAGCTAAATATGGAATAAATGAAGGCTTGTTAAAATTGAAAGAATTTGGTTTGGATTCTATACCCGGAGGAGGAGCTGAAATTTTTCATCCGGACATAAGAAAGCATATTTGCGATACAAAAGCATCGACAAATCAATGGCTTGATATACACGAAGCTGCACATAATAATGGAATAGCCTCAAATGCAACAATATTGTATGGGCATATTGAAAAGTATAAGCATAGAATACACCATATGAGCAAGTTGCGAGAATTGCAGGATAGAACCGGTGGATTTAATACATTTATACCTCTTAAGTATAAAAAAGAGAATAATAGAATGTCAGAAATAGGTGAGGTTAACACAATTGAAGATTTAAAAAACTTTGCTGTATCGCGAATATTTTTGGATAATATTCCGCATTTAAAGGCTTATTGGCCAATGCTTGGTTACGATTTAACGCAACTTTCACTTTCGTTTGGTGTTGATGATATTGATGGAACCATTGATGATACCACAAAAATTTATTCGATGGCTGGTGCAAAAGATAAAAATCCTAAAATGTCAACACCACAATTAGTAGTGTTAATAAAAGAAGCAAAACGTGTACCTATAGAAAGGGATACTTTGTACAATACTATTAAGGAATATTAATTTTTTATTTTTTATTTTTTTATTACTTTTACTAAATTATTATTTAACTAAATTCAAATATTATGGCAGACAAAAAACCTATAATTGTACCTTGGGATTTTACACATATAACTCGTAATGCTTTATTACATGTTATTAAATTAACAGATAATACGCCTATTATACTTCTTAATATCGTAAAAAAAGAAAAAGAAGTTGCCGATGCTAAAGTAGAATTAGAAAAAGCAAAAACTGAAATAGTTGAAACATACAATGTAACTGTTGATGTAGAAGTTAGAGTTGGAAGTATTTTTTCAACAATAACAGATTATGCTAACGAGGTTGACGCATTATTAGTAATGATGGGTACACACGGAATAAAAGGTATGCAAAAATTAACAGGAAGTTGGGCTTTAAAAGTAATTTCAACATCAAGTGTGCCGTTTATTGTAGTACAGGGCGAACCAAAGACTGACGAATATTCAAGCATAGTAGTTCCAATTGATTATAGACCAGAAAATAAGCAAAAATTAAGATGGGTTAATTATTTAGCTGAAAATTTTAATTCAAAAGTTCATATTTTAGAACCTAACTCGTCTGACCCACTAATATCTCAGAAAATAAAAAATAATCTTCAGTTTGCTAAAAAGTATTTCGAAGGAAAAGAAATTGATTACGAAATAACAAAATCGATGGCGAAAGGCTCGTTTGCTAAGCAAACATTAGATTTTGCACGTTATATTAATGCTGATATTATTGCAATTGTAATAACTAAAGATTTAACAATTAACGATTATGTTTTTGGTGCTGATGAGCAGCAAATAATTGCTAATGATTTAGAAATTCCTGTAATGTGTATTAATCCACGTTCAGATTTAACAAGAACATTACCTTTTTTGGGTGGATTCTAGATTTAGATAATAATTTATTTGAAAAAGCTCCTTTTTGGGGCTTTTTTTATTTGTAGCTTGAAACAGTTTTGTTAATGTTTGATAAAATAGTTTTTAATATACCTTCCTTGTCAAATCCACATTCTTTTCGTAATTCTTGTTGAGTTCCATGAGAGATAAATTTATCGGGAACTCCAAGTCTAATAATTTTACTATTGAAGTTATTGTCTATCATAAACTCAGCAACAGCACTTCCAAAGCCACCTTGTAAAGTACCGTCTTCAACAGTAATTATTGTATCAAAATTTTCAAATACTAATTTTAAAACTTCTTCGTCAATAGGTTTTACAAATCTCATATCGTAATGAGATATTTTAAAACCATGATTTGAAGCTTCTATAATTGCATTTTGTACATCGTTACCAATAAAACCAAACGATAAAATAACCAAATCATTTCCGTCAGATATTTTTACAGCTTTGCCAATTTCAATTTTTTCAAAATGTAGTTTCCATTTGTTTAATACTCCTCTGCCTCTAGGATATCTTATAGAAAAGGGTGTTCTCTTTGTAATTGAGCAGTGTACATTAAATTACGTAGGTCTCGCACTGACATAGGAGCACTTACTATCATATTTGGAATTGAACGCATATATGCAATATCGAAAATTCCATGATGAGTTTCACCATCTTCGCCAACTAAACCACCACGGTCAAGGCAAAAAATTACTGGTAGGTTTTGTAGAGCAACGTCATGAATTATTTGGTCGTATGCTCGTTGAATAAATGTAGAGTAAATATTACAAAAAGGAATCATTCCTTCCTTTGCCAAACCTGCCGAAAATGTTACTGCGTGTTGTTCTGCAATACCAACATCTATTGCTCGTTCAGGATATTTACTCATCATTAAATTTAACGATGAACCTGTTGGCATAGCAGGTGTAATACCATAAATTAGTTTGTTTTCACCAGCTAATTCAACAATTGTTTCTCCAAAAATATCTTGAAATCTAGGAGGCTTTTCTTTATTTGAATTACTGAAAATTTCACCGGTATCTTTATTGAATAAACCGGGAGCGTGAAACTGAGTCTGGTTTTTTTCAGCTCTTTCAAAACCTTTTCCTTTTACAGTTCTAATGTGTAAAATTTTAGGTCCCGAAATGGTTTTTAATCTTTTAATCGTATTTGCAAGTTGAACAACGTCGTGCCCGTCAACAGGGCCAAAATATCGAAAGTTTAGCGATTCAAATAAATTGCTTTGTTTTAAAATTAGTGATTTTAAAGCATTGTCAACTTTTTGAGCAAATTTTTGAGTGTTTGGACCAAGCTTACTTGTTTTGCCTAGAAAATTCCAAACGTTATTTTTTAGTTTATTGTATGTTTTTGAAGTTGCAACATTAATTAAATAATCTTTTAAAGCCCCAACATTTGGGTCTATAGCCATATTGTTATCGTTTAAAATAACAAGAATGTCGGAGTTTTGAATACCTGCATTATTTAAACCTTCAAAAGCCATACCTCCGGTTAACGAGCCATCACCTATAACAGCTACAATTTGTCGATTCTCGTTTTTTTGTTTTGCTGCAACAGCCATACCAAGAGCTGCTGAAATTGAGGTAGAAGCATGTCCTACAGCAAAAGCATCGTATTCGCTTTCGCTAGGTTTAGGAAAGCCACTTATACCTCCGTATTTACGATTTGTATGAAAAACATCTTTTCTTCCGGTAAGTATTTTATGTCCATATGCTTGATGTCCTACGTCCCAAATAATACGGTCGTACGGGGTGTTTAGAGCATAATGTAAAGCAACTGTTAATTCAACAACACCTAATCCAGCACCAAAATGTCCCGGATTTACCGAAACAGAATCGATTAAAAATTGGCGTAAATCGTTACTTACATCAATTAATTGATTTGTTTCTAGTTTTTTTAAGTCTTCTGGACTATTAATATTGTCTAAATACTTATACATTGTTTTGAAAACGTAAAAGTACTTTTCTTATTTAAAAAAATCTGAAATTATTTAATAATTTATTAATTTTTTAATGATAAAATATATTTTTAGGATGGTAATTATTACGCATTTGTGAAGTAAAGCTATTGTAAACTAGTGATGTATGGTGTGCTATTAAATAGTGTAAAAGTAAATTTAAAATAAGTCTTGTATAAAAGAATGAAAAAAGTTACATTTGCCAATTAGAAAATAAAATTGATAAAATGTCAAAAAAGGATAATAAAACAGTAGAAGAGAGTGGGTTAGAGGCAGTTGAGGTAACGCTGTCAAAAACAGAGCAATATATTGAAGACAATAAAAAGAGCTTGTCAATAATAATAGGAGTTATTATTGTTATTATTGGAGGTTATTTAGGTTTTAAGAAATTTATTGTAGAGCCTCAAGAAAAAGAGGCTTCAGAGCAAATTTTTATGGCAGAACATTTTTTTGAAACAGATTCTTTTAATTTGGCTTTAAATGGAAATGGAGAATATCTTGGAGTTCTTGAAATTGCTGATGAATATAGTATAACAAAAGCAGGTAATTTAGCTAATTATTATGCAGGGATGTCTTATTTACATTTAGGTAAGTTTGAAGATGCAATAGAGTATTTAAAGAAATTTAATTCTGATGATGAAATTGTTATGACAATGGCTATTGCAGGAATTGGTGATGCAAATATGGAATTAGGAAATATTGATGATGCTATTTCTTATTATGTAAAGGCTACCGAAAGAAGGCCTAATAAATTTGTTACACCAATGATGTTAATGAAACTTGGTTTAGCATACGAAGGACAAAAAGAATATGCTAAAGCATTAGAGGCGTATGAAACTATTCAAAAAGAATATTCAAAATCGAATGAAGGAAGAAATATTCGAAAATATATTGCTAGAGCAAAATTTGAGAATAAATAAAAAATAATATTTAATAAAAAGAAAATCTCGAGTAATCGGGATTTTTTTTTATCAAAAAACAAAAAATATGGCTACATCATTAAAAAATTTATCAGATTACGATGCAAGTAAAGTGCCATCGGCAGAGAACATGAAGTTTGGTATTGTGGTGGCAGAATGGAATCCTGAAATTACAAATGCATTATTAGAGGGAGCTGTTGGTTCACTTTTAAAGCATAATGCAAAGGAAGATAATATAAATGTTAAGCACGTGCCTGGAAGTTACGAATTGCCACTAGGAGCTCAGCTTTTTTTAGAAGATACTGATGTTGATGCAGTTATTATTTTAGGTTGTGTTATTCAAGGTGAAACTCGTCATTTCGACTTTATTTGTGATGCTGTAGGACAGGGGGTTATGAAGTTGAACTTAGATTATACTACGCCTGTTATTTTTGGTTTACTTACAACTAATAATCAGCAACAAGCCATTGATAGAGCAGGTGGTAAGCACGGAAACAAAGGTGATGAGGCTGCTATTACTGCAATAAAAATGGTTGATTTAGTAAGAAATAGTTCTAAGTAATTTTAAATAATACCTTCGTCAGCAAAGCTATAATACCCATCAGATGTAATTATTAAATGGTCGAGAGTTGTTATATCAAAAAACTTAGAGGCTTCTTTAATTTTTTTAGTTATATCAATATCGGCTTGACTGGGTTTGGTGTTGCCCGATGGGTGATTATGAACTAAAATTATTGCGCTCGAATAGTTTAATATTGCTTCTTTCATTAGCATTTTTACATCTATAACAGTTCCTGTAATACCACCTTGACTTAGCTTTATCTTTTTTGTTATTTTATTACTGCGGTTTAAATGTAAAATCCAAAATTCCTCGTGAGTTAAATCGCCGAGTAAAGGTTGCATTATTTCATAAATATTTTTACTTGACGATATTTTAATATCTTTATCAAAACCATCTAATACTCGTCTTTTACTTAATTCTAGGGCGGTTATTATTGATATTGCTTTAGCTTCACCAATTCCGTTAAATTGCATTAAATCGCTAACACATAATTTCCCAATATTGTTTAAGTTGTTTCCGTAAGTGTTTAAAATATGCTTTGCTAACTCAACCGCCGATTGAGTTTTATTTCCAGAACCTAAAATAATAGCTAATAACTCAGAATTACTGAGTGAAGAAATGCCTTTTGAGAGTAATTTTTCTCTAGGGCGGTCTTCTTCTGAGAGGCTTTTTATGGTTAGGTGTTTGCTCAACTTATTTTAATTTAAAGTGTTCTATTTCTTCTAAAGTGTCAGGATTTACAACTCTTACATTGATTTTTGTGCCATCAACATCAATTAAAACTAATGCGTGTTGTGTTGTAAAACCACTAGCAAATTCGCTCCAAGGCAATTCTTCTTGTGCGTAATATGGTGCACCAGCAGAACCGTTATTTATTTGATATAATATTCTGTTTAGTTTTACTTTTTTTTTGTCGTAGTTTTTAGGGTATCGTTTCATTTTGTCGTTAATAAGAAGTTTGCAATAGTTATGTTCATCGCCGGTTAGTAATGCCACTACTTTTGTGTTTTTATTTATAATAATATCTAAAAATTCATCTCTACGTTCAATAATACCTTTGTCAACAGGTTTTCCGGCTACAATTGGTCTTATATTATTGTTGCCATCATACCACATATCGTTAAATGCGTGTCCTCCATTAGGGAATGCCGGGGTGTGAATGGTTACAAAAACATTATCAATTTTATCATCTTTTTCAAAATCAGAAATAGTTTTTTCTAGCCATTTTAGTTGGTTGTCCATTATGTATGCGTGCATATTACCGCTAGTTGCCGGAACTCTATCTAATAATGTAGCATACCAATAGTTTGAGTTTAATACAATAATTGCAGTATTTCCGTAAGTATAATGGTATACAGTTTCGTTATATGGAGGGAAATCAATAGTTTCTTCATCTGGGTCGTATTTGTTACCGTCTTCTGATTTTAAGCCATTTTCTGGTAATACAAAGTTTTTTGCGAAAATAGCTTCGGCACTGCTTGAGTTAAAAGGAAATTTATCAATACCTATAGGGTAATGTAAACCCATCATTGGGAAAGTGTTTATTAATGCTTCGTGGTTTCCTTGTGCTACATAAATTGGAATGTAGTGACCGGAAGCTTCAACAGATTTTTTCCAGTTTGCATATTGTAAATTTATTTGATCTATTGAGTTTGAATAACCATCAACTAAATCGCCTGAAAATTGCATAAAAGCAACATTTTCTTTCATAGCTAAGGCTGATATTCTTTTCATTATATATGCGTTTACTCCATATATATCGCGTTCGCCACCACCTTGTCCTGTACGACTATCGCTAGTATAAGCAAAAGTGAAAGGTGTTTTTGTTCCTTTTTTTGGAGCTGTAGTAAAGTGATATTGATAGTTGAAATCATCACATTTAACATTGTAGTTATATTTTTTTGAAGGCTCTAAATCTTTTATAGTAAAACTATGAAAGTAGTTTGCTTTTTCATCGGTAAAATCGGTGTTGTTTATAGTTATAGTTGTTTTTACTTTGTAATTAGTTTTGTACCATATAGTAACTTTAGTATCTTTAAGTTTGCTAATAAATGGGCCTTCTATAATTGTAGGAGCTGTTGTAAAATAAGTACCATTGTATTTGAAATTTATTTTACCATCATAAATTATATAACCATTTTCGTTTACAATTCTATAACCAACGGTTCCTTTGTTATTGAATTCCCAATTAATCATATCGTACTTGCCTGACATTCTTAAAATATCCATTTCCGCAATACCATTTTTTATTCGTGCAGGTTTTTTAAAAAATACAGGGTATTCAAAGCTTCCATCTTTGTAATTAATAAAGCCGTAGTATAAAGTGCCATTGAGGTTTTTGTCTCTAAAATTGTATTTTAAACCTCTTTCGTAACCTTCTGGATTTACAACAATTTCGGAGTATTTATATCTTGCACGTTCTTTTAGTTGATGCAAATCGGCATCTTGCCATTTAAGAATTAATGTGTCGCCACTATATCTTAAGTTTGAATAAGATTTTGGTATTTCTGTTTGAGCAAGTAATATTGTGGAAAATATTACTAAATAGTTTAAAATAATTTTTTTCATTTAATTAATTTTATATAGTTATTACTATGCTTTCCAAAGGTAAACAAAATATAAGTTATATAGTATTGTTACAGCAACTAGCATATAAATTATTGTAAGAGGAAATCCAACTTTGAAATAATCTTTAAATTTATATCCTCCCGGGCCGTAAATCATAAGGTTTGTTTGGTATCCTATTGGGGTCATAAAATTTGCAGCGGATGCAAAAGCTACAATGAGTACAAATGGTGTTGGATTCCAATTCATATCTAGAGCTACAGAAAGTGAAATAGGAAACATAATTGCTACAGATGCTAAGTTTGTAATAAAAGAGGCTAATATTGCAGTTATAAAATAAATTCCAAACATAATGCCTATAAGTCCTAGGGGCATCATTATGTCGATAAAACTTTGACCTATTAGCTGGGCAACTCCAGTTTTACGCATTGCAACACCAAGTGCTAATGATAGAACAATTATTATTGCTAAGTTAAAGTCTATGCTTTTGTGTAAATCTTTTGGTGATGCTATTCCTAAGCTTAATATAAGAATAAACAATATTGTTAATCCATGAAACAAAGGTAAGATATGTAATGCTGAAAGGGCGATGGCTGTAGCAGTTCCACCTAATAATATTATTGATTTATAGGGTTTAACTTCTGAAATGTCTTTAATTCTAGATATGAAATAAAAGTCGTAAATATCGGCACGGTTTGTTAAGTCTTCTCCTGCAAAAAGTAGTAATGCATCACCGGCTTTAAATCTGATATCTCCAATTTTCCCGCTAAGTTTTTCTCCGTTTCTGTGAATAGCAATAATTGCGGCATCATATTTACTTCTAAAGTTAGCTTCTTTTACTGTTTTATTTATCAATGTTGAGTTGTGAGAAATTACAACCTCAATCATTTCGGTATGTTTTTTCTTTTTTAACATTCCTACTTGAGGGAAAATTAATTCGGAATTGTTGTTTACAAAATCGGCAATAGTTTCGGTATCACCGGCAAAAACTAATATATCGTTTGCAGCAAGTACAGTTTCGGGAGTAACGGCTACTAAATCAATATCATTTCTTATTATTTCAACAAGAAACAGTCCTGGTAAATCTCTTAATTCGGCTTCTTCAACTGTTTTCCAAACAAGATTTGAGTCTGGTCTAATTTGAGCTTCTACGGTATATTTTCTATTTGATTTATCCGCTTCAGATTTAGTTTTATTATTAGTTGGTAATAGTTTGTGCCCTATTGTAAGCATATATAAAAATCCTATTATTACCATAGGAATGCCTACCCAAGCAAATTCGAAAAAGTGAAGCATTGGTAGGTTTTTAACTATCATTTGGTCTTCTACCATTCCTTTTACAATAAGGTTTGTAGATGTTCCAATAATCGTAACTGTACCTCCGAGAATAGCTGCGTAGGATAGTGGTATTAATAATTTTGATTGAGGAACTCCTGTTTTTTTACTCCAAGAATTTACATAAGGCATCATTACGGCAACTAAAGGAGTATTGTTTAAAAATGCAGAGAATGTTGCAATTAGCGACATCATTTGAAACATAAATTTTTTATATGATGTTGCTTTTTTAAATATTAAATCAAATATTAGTTCAATTACTGAGTTACGTCTAATAATGTCGCCAAGCAGAAGTAGTAAAATAATAATTATAACATTTTCGTTAGCAAAGCCACTAAGAATTTCTTTTGGTGTTAATATACCAGCTATTCCTAAAACACTTATAGCAATAATAAAAGTAAATGCTGGGCCAACTATTTCTTTGTATAATGAAATAAGTATAAAAGCTAAAACAATAAATACTAATATTGTGTTAAATTCCATTATTTATTCTTCTAGTTTTAATAATAAAATTCTATTAAATTATCAGAATTTACATCGCAAAATATTGATTTAGTTCCTGTCGTTGTGGTTCCGTTTTTGGCTTTTGTCCATTCGAAAACAACGTCTTGTGAGCCAATAACATTACAGGTGTATTCTTTATCTATATTTGTTCCTGAGAATTCTGATATTTCTGAGCAACTACCAACTGCATTAATGTATCCTGATGTAATTTTATATTTAAAATAATCGTTGTTGTCTATTGGTGAAGTGTTTTTTACAATTATGGTTATTGTTGCTGATGGATTTATTGTGTAATTTTTGGAAAAAACATTGTTGTTGAAATTGCTAGAATAAAATATTTCTTCAATGGTAAAATATTTATATTTTGAAATAGAAATTTTATATTCTGATATATTTTCTTTTTCAATTTCTAAAGAAAAATTACCATTTGCATCAGTTTTTCCTGTTTTTAAAGTTTGAAAGCTAGCATTGTATGTTCCTGATTTAACTTTTTTTCCGAATACAGAAACTGAGACATCTGAAGCATTGCCGTCAGAACTATTTATTGTACCTTTAATTACTATCATTTTATCATCCTTTTTACAACTAAACGTTACAAAAAGGATAATAAGAAATGATAATATGTATTTTGAATATTTCAAGTTTATTTGATAAATTTAAAATCGCGACCTAAGAATCGTGCAGAACTGCCAAGTTCCTCTTCAATTCTAAGTAGTTGATTATATTTAGCAATTCTATCAGAACGAGAAGCTGACCCTGTTTTAATTAAACCTGTGTTTAATGCTACTGCTAATTCGGCAATTGTAACATCTTCAGTTTCGCCAGAACGATGACTTATTACAGAAGTATATGAGTTTGTATTTGCTAATTGAACAGCATTTATTGTTTCTGTTAATGTGCCAATTTGGTTAACTTTAATTAAAATTGAGTTTGCAATTCCTTCGTTTATTCCTTTTTGTAAACGGTTAACATTTGTTACAAATAAATCATCACCAACAATTTGAATTTTATCACCTATTTTGTCAGTCATTAATTTCCATGCAGCCCAATCGTCTTCTGCTAAACCATCTTCAATTGAAAGTATAGGGTATTTTTTTGACCATTTTACCCAATAGTCAACCATTTGGTCTGATGATAATTTTTTGCCCACAGAATCTAGTTTATATATTTTATTTTTTTCATCATAAAATTCTGATGATGCGGGGTCTAAGGCAATGTAAACATCTTCGCCTGGTTTATAACCTGCTTTTTCAATAGCGGTTAAAACAACTTCTATTGCTTCTTCGTTTGAGTTTAAATTTGGAGCAAAACCTCCTTCATCTCCAACATTTGTTGAATGTCCACTTTTTTTAAGAACTTCTTTTAAATTATGAAAAACTTCAACTCCCATTCTTAAAGATTCGCTAAAAGTATTTGCTCCAACCGGCATTATCATAAATTCCTGAATGTCAATCTTATTATCGGCATGAGAGCCGCCATTTAATATGTTCATCATAGGGATAGGTAATGTATTAGCATTAACACCTCCTATATATTTATGTAATGATTGTCCTGTTAATTGTGCTGCAGCATTAGCACAAGCTAATGATACGCCAAGTATGGCATTTGCTCCTAAATTTGCTTTGTTTGGAGTTCCATCTAACTCAATCATAGCAGCATCAATTGTACTTTGTTCAGTTATGTAATAACCCCTAAGCTCTTCGTTTATGGCCTTGTTTACATTTTGAACAGCTTTTAATACGCCTTTTCCTAAAAAGCGACCTTTGTCTCCATCTCGTAATTCTACAGCTTCATGAATTCCTGTTGAAGCTCCTGAAGGTACGGCTGCTCTACCAATAATACCATTATTAGTGTAAACATCTACTTCAATAGTAGGATTTCCTCTGGAGTCTAAAATCTGACGTGCATGAATATTAGCTATTTGTCCCATATATTTTTTATTTTAGTATTATAAATATGAACTTATAAAGGTATAGATTTTTGAAATAATTATCAAAAGTATTTTATCTTTACAAAAAAAAATATATTTAGTGGTTAAAAAAGTATCATTATATATTATAAATTTAATTATTGTTATTACGATTGTTTCGTGCTCTAACATTAAATATCTAGCTGAAAATCAGTCTCTTTATGTTGGCTCTGGAATTAATATTAATAAAGAAAAAGGAGTAAAAGTAACAAGCGATTTACGAGAGGAATTATCAGATGTTATTTATCCTGATGAAAACACAAAAATATTTGGATTAAAAATACCTCTTTCAATATATAATAGGGTTTCTGAACCCAAAAAGAAAAAAGGATTAAAATATTATTTTAAATATAAATTAGGCGAAGAACCTGTACTATATAATTTTGAAAATAATGAAAAGGTTATAGAACTATTAAAAAACAGGTTGGAAATAAACGGTTTTTTTAATAATGAAATTACGGCTGAGGTTAAGTTGAAAAATAAAAAATCAAAGGTCTATTATAATATTTTTTTAAAAAAGCCTTATTATATCGATACTGTTATATATAGTCTTGATAGTTCTTTGTTGTCGCACTATATCATTGAAGCAAATGTAAATTCAATAATTAAAGAAGGCGATATTTATTCATTAAAAAAAATAAAAGAGGAAAGGCATCGTATTAATGAGTACGTAAGAGATTTAGGTTATTATGGGTTTAAATCAGATTATTTGCTTTACAAAGCAGATACGGTAGATAATAAAATTTCATTTAAGGTAGTATATAAAAATAATTTAGGTAAAGATGCTCTAAAGCAATATAGAATAAATAATGTTAATGTGTATGGTGGTTTTAAAAAAACAGAAAAAGAAAAAGGTGTAAAGTACGTTAATAACATTAATTATTATTATAATTCAGATTTATTTAATCCTGAAAAAATAACAAAAAATGTTTTTTTTATTAAGGATAGTTTGTATTCTGATTTAGCTTATAAAAGGACACTATCTTATTATTATGCATTAAATATTATATCGTTAACATCAATATCTTTTATAAAAGTAGATACTGTTCTTAATTTATTAGATGTTGATGTGCAGTTATTAAGGTCAAGTAAAAATTCATTAGAAGCAAAATTTACGGGTTTTACAAAATCAAATGGTTTTACAGGACCCTCAGTTGAAATTGTTTTTTCAAATAAAAATATTTTTAAGGGAGCAGAACAACTGTCCTTTTCTGTAGAAACGGGTATAGAAAAGCAGTTTGCAAATTATGAAACAAGTGTTGATTATATTTTTAGAATTGCTTTTAATTCGTTATTGAAGTTTCCTAATTATACGCCCGGATTAAATAAAATAACTCGCAAAGGTGTGTTTTTGCCTTATTCGTATATTTCAACAGGAGTTACTTTTTTAAAATACAAGCCATCAATGGATATTATTCAAACAGAATTCTCGTATGGTTATAAATGGTTTCCTAAAAATAAAACAAATTGGGTTTTAAAACCATTATCGTTTGTTTATCAAAAGCAATATTTATATGATGATGTAATAATGATAGATTTGCCATATGTTCCTTATGGTATGAACGATCAATTTTCGCTTGGAAGCGAGATTACTTATACAATATCAACTAAAGGAATATCGAAAACAAGAAATGAATTGTTTTTTAAAACAACGCTTGATTTGGCAGGTAATTTAATGTTTCTGATGTTTGATAATTTAAATAATGAAGATAATGAAAAACCTTATAAATTACTAGGATTGCCATTTGCACAATATACCAGAATAGAGTTTGATATTCGCTATTTTAGAAGGCTTAAAGGCGTAAATAAAATTGCTTCACGATTTCTTACTTATTTTTCAATACCTTATGGTAATTCAACTGAATTACCTTTTTTTAAGAAGTATTTTATTGGAGGACCCAATAGTGTTAGAGGATTTAATACGGGGAGTATAGGTCCCGGTTCTTTTATTTCTAGTGATAAATCTTATGATTTGAGGATAAATAATGGAGATATAAGGCTCGAAGCAAATTTAGAGTATAGATTTAAAATTATAGGTTATTTTCACGGAGCTTTTTTTGTAGATGCAGGAAATGTATGGTTAAAAAATGCTGATACTTTACGTCCGGGTGGCGAATTTAAGATTAACAGATTTTATAAAGAAATTGCTGTAAGTACAGGTGTTGGTCTAAGAATGGATTTTAATGTAATAGCAATAAGGCTTGATTTGGGTATGCCTTTAAGAAAACCATATTTGCCCGAAAATAATCGTTGGATTTTTTCAAATTCATCTAGTATTTGGAGAAATGATAATTTAACCCTGAATTTTGCCATTGATTATCCGTTTTAATAGTTCTACCATGCTATTTTTATTTTGCTTGTAATCAGTACTTAATGACTATGCTTGTTTTCGAGGAATTCTACATTGTGTAATATATATGTTTTTACATGTTACCTTTACAAAAAATAAATAGTCTTACTAATGTAAAACTTTAAAAAGTATAGTATGAAAACACGATTTGCGATTGTCTCTTTGTTAGTGCTAATATCAACAAGCACTTTTGCTCAAAAATGGTTGTCTGTTAACACCGGTATTAAACCAATTAATAAAATAGAGCTTCTAAAGAGTTCTTCAAATGAAACAATTATTGATGTAAATGTTAATAGTTATTATAAAAAAAGTGTAGTTAACCAATCAGGAGTGGTTATTGAATCGAAGGGTGCTACATCTATACAAATAAAAGGAGCTCCCGATTTACCTAAAATGGTTAGTTCTATAGTTATTCCAAACGATAAAAAAATGAAAATAGAATATTTTGATGTTGAATATATTGATATTCCAAATATTAATATTTTACCTTCAAGAGGAGCAATATCAAGAGCAGTAAATCCTGAAACAATTGCTTATACATATGGAAATGAATATAATATAGATGAGTTTTATCCAAATAGTTTAGCATCTATTTCAAATCCTTATATAATGAGAGATGTGAGAGGATTAACAGTGCAGTTTACCCCCTTTCAGTATAATCCAATAACAAAAATTTTACGAATTTATACACATTATAAGGTAAGAGTATACACAAATGGAGAAGTAGATAATATTAATGTATTATCTGAAACAAAAGTTAGAAGCGAAATTCAAACAGATTTTGCAATAATTTATAAGAGACATTTTTTAAATTATGTATTAGCTGACGAAAAATATAATCCAATAGAAGAAGGAATACCTGGTAGAATGTTAATTATCTCTTATGGCGATTTTATTGATGAAATGCAAGATTTTGTAGATTGGAAAAATCAAAAAGGAATTTTTACCGAAATTGTTGATGTCGCAACAATTGGTGATGCAACTGCAATAAAATCTTATGTGCAAAATTATTATGATAATCATTCTGATTTTTCTTATTTATTATTAGTTGGAGACAATGCACAAGTTCCTGCGTCAAGTACTAGTGCCGGCGATTCCGATAATAATTATGGTTATCTTGCAGGTAGCGATCATAGAATCGATATTTTCGTAGGACGTTTTTCTGCTGAAAATGCTGCAGAAGTAACAACTCAAGTTGAAAGAACTATACATTACGAAAAAGAAATATCCGATACAGAAACATGGATGGAGCGAGCTCTTGGTTCCGCATCATCTCAAGGTACAGGCGGACAGGGTGACGATGGTGAGTCTGATGTTCAGCATATGGATAATATAAAAACAGATTTAGAAAATTACGGATACACTGTTGAACATCAAAACGAGAATGGAGGAAGTAATGCGGGTATTAGTGCTTTTGTTAACCAAGGTTGTGGTGTGGCAAACTATGTAGGTCATGGCGACTGGGATAGATGGGTTAATACATCATATACTAATACTGAAGTTAACTCTTTAACAAATATTGATAAGCTTCCATTTGTATTTAGTGTAGCTTGCCAAAATGGTAATTTTACAGGTAATACATGTTTTGCTGAAACATGGCTAAGAGCAATGAGTGGAACAAAACCAACAGGAGCTATAGCATTTATAGGGTCAACAATAAATCAGAGTTGGGCATCACCAATGGATGCACAAGACGAGATGATTGATATTTTAGTAGAAAGTTATAATAATAATATTAAAAGAACATTTGGTGGTATTTCTGCAAATGGGTGGGGCCATATGATTGATGAATATAATTCTGATGGCGAAAATATGGCTGATACATGGACATGTTTTGGAGATGCATCAGTAATGGTAAGAACAAAACAGCCTCAAGTAATGACTATTTCTCATCCAAATGGAATTAATGTTGGTTCATCAACATTTAGTGTAAGTGTTAATGTTGAAGGTGCTTTAGTTTCAATAACTAAAAATAATGTTATATTAGGTACAGGTTATGTATCTGGAGGTTCGGTTGATGTTTCTTTAAATCCGGTAGTAACAGGTTCCGGAACAATACTTGTAACTGTAACAGCATATAATAAAGTTACATATCAGCAAGAAGTAAATATAATAACAAGTTCGAATCCTCCTGTATGCGATTTCTCAGGAACTCCATTAACAATTTTGGAGGGCGAGACTGTTTCATTTACCGATTTGTCTACTGAATATCCAACAACTTGGAGCTGGAGTTTTATAGGAGGTTCACCAGCAACAAGTAATCAAATGAATCCTACTATTACATATATAACAGCAGGAACTTATGAAGTTGTATTATATGTAGAGAATGGTGCAGGAAACGATACTGAAACTAAAACAGCGTATGTAACAGTTAATCCGAATCCAAATCCTCCTGCTCCTGATTTTACAGCTAATGTAACGACAATTTTAGAAGGTGGAAGTGTTGATTTTACTGATTTAACAATTAATAATCCTCAAAGTTGGTCGTGGGAATTTGAAGGAGGTATACCTTCAACTTCAATAGACCAAAATCCAACAGGTATTGTTTATAATACAGCCGGAACTTATCAGGTAACATTAACGGCTACAAATGGAAATGGTTCAAATTCGGAAGTTAAAACTGCATATATTAATGTAAATATTCCTGACCCTTGTGATGCGGGAGCAACTAACTCTCAAGCATGGGAATATATTAATGGTTTTACATGTGGAACTATTAATAATCAAGGAACTGGATTGAGCTCTGGTGGTTATGAAGATTATACAAATATGTCAACTAGTGTAGCTGTAGGGAACACATACTCTGTAACAGTTACTATTAGTAATGCATATTCAACCGACCAAGTTTATGCTTGGGTAGATTGGAATATGGATGCTGATTTCGAAGATGCTGATGAAAATATTTTTAATTCGTCATCAAATGGACAGGGTAGTTATACATTTGATTTTACAGTTCCTGCTAATGCAGTTACAGGAAATATTCGATTAAGAGTTAGATTAAACGATTCCGGCTCAAATCCATCAGTAACTGAGCCTTGTGGTGTTTCAGCTTACGGTGAGGTTGAAGATTATACATTAGAATTGGCTGAAATATTGAATGTTGATGATGTAAATAATACTAATTTATTAAATATTTATCCAAATCCAAATAATGGAATATTTACAGTTTCAACATTAGATAATATTAATATTATTTCAGTTGTAACTTTAACAGGAAAAGTAGTTTATTCTGAAAATGTAAATGGTAATGCTAATACAATTCAGTTAAATTATTTAGAAAAAGGTATTTATTTTGTAAAAGTGCAGAGTGATGATAATATTCAAGTAAAGAAAATTATTGTAGAGTAATTGTTTGGTTGTTGTTTTTTATGAAGGAGGGCTTAGCTCTCCTTTTTTGTTTTACCTTTGCAATATTGATTAGTAATCAAATTTGACTATAAATTTACTTCGTTTTTTATAGTTATTTGATTGTTTTTTTGTTATTATACGTTAAATGTCGATAATTAGGAAAGTAAATTGTATAAAATGAAAGTTGTAATAATTGGAGGTGGAGCATCAGGTTTTTTTTCAGCAATAGCTGTAAAAGAAAATTATCCAAGTTATGATGTTGTAATTTATGAAAAATCAAAAAACGTACTTTCTAAGGTTAAAATTACAGGAGGAGGAAGATGTAATGTTACAAATGCATGCTCATCAATAAAAGAATTAGTAAATGCATATCCAAGAGGCGGTAAATTATTAAAGAAACATTTTACTGAATTTAGCACAAAAGAAACAATGCACTGGTTCGAAAAAAGAGGAGTGCCTCTTGTTATTCAAGACGATAATTGTGTTTTCCCGAAATCTCAAAATTCAGAAAGTATTATTGATTGTTTAGTAAATGAGGCAAAAAAACTAGGAGTTAAAATAATTACTAATTCAAAAATAGTATCAATTAAAAAAAAAGATTCTTCATTTGAACTATTTTTTGATAATGATAATACAATTTTTTCAGATAAAGTTATAGTAACTACAGGAGGAAGCCCAAAACAAAAAGGTTTGGAATGGTTAGCGAAATTTGGTCATAAAATTGAAAAACCTGTGCCATCGTTATTTACTTTTAATATGCCTAATGAGAATATTACTAAATTAATGGGTGTAGTTGTAGAGAATACTTTAGTAGGGTTGCAAGGTATAAAATTAAAGTCAACCGGACCTCTACTAGTTACTCACTGGGGAATGAGTGGCCCTGTAATTCTTAAATTATCGTCCTATGGAGCAAGGCTTTTAAGTGAGGCAAACTATAATTTTAAAGTGCAGGTAAATTGGATTAATGAACAAAATAACGAAACTGTTTTGCTTGAGCTAAAATCGATAGTATCAGAAAATAAAAATAAAATATTGGCAAATTATCGCCCTTATTTACTTCCTGATAGACTTTGGCTGTTTTTACTCTATAAATGTGAGCTACCACAAAAAAAGAAATGGGGCGAGCTTGGTAAAAAAGGCTTAAATAAATTAGTAAATATTCTCTCAAATGATATATATTCTGTTGAAGGAAAAACAACTTTTAAAGATGAGTTTGTTACCTGTGGCGGTGTAAGTATAGAAAGTATTAGTTTAAACACAATGCAAAGTAAAATTATTGAAGGTCTTTACTTTGCAGGCGAAGTGCTTGATATTGACGGTATTACTGGAGGGTATAATTTGCAGGCTGCCTGGACTACAGGTTTTATTGCCGGTAGGCTAGGTTAATATAAGTTGGTATAATACAGATAGAGTATATTTTATGTCGGTAGTTTTGACACTAAATTGATATAACTTGAGTTTGATTAATAATTAAACTCTCAGAATTATTAATAAAACTCAAGTTAATAATAAAATTTTATGATTATTTAATCTTAGTTTTCTTCTTTACCAAAAGGTTTAATTATTCTAATAATTGTAGGTGTAACCATAAAATCGGTAACAGTAGCACTTAAAATGGCAATAACGGTTAGTACTCCCATATTAACCATATTATTCATAT
>Ga0256827_10000398_pt1 | contig 27001 bp, 22 predicted proteins | sample CV84metaG_FD_185977 | JGI IMG/M metagenome (GOLD analysis project Ga0256827, IMG submission 185977) | Hydrothermal vent microbial communities from East Pacific Rise, Pacific Ocean - CV84 | ecosystem: Environmental > Aquatic > Marine > Hydrothermal vents | place: Pacific Ocean: East Pacific Rise...
ATACAAAAAATCTAATATATTTATTACAGGAAAACCATGTCACCATTTGCAATACAACTTATTAACGGTTTTAAAGAGACCGATTTAGAACTAGAAGACAAAAATTCTTTTCAAGCACTACAACAACTAGGAGCCATTGAAGAAGTTGAGGGACTTTGGAAACTTAAGTCTCTTTTTCGTGTGGGACAACTCTACGTCAACAAAGAGGGACGTGGGTTTGTTGAAGCACAAACAAAAGAGCAAAAAGACCTGCTTGTTGAAGCACAAGACATGGGCGACGCTAACCCTGGGGACGATGTGGTTGTAAAACGTGTCATTGCTCGTCGTGGTCGTGCTTCTGCTAAGGTGCAGTTGGTCATTCGTAAAGCTCATGTTTACCAAATTGTCTACACTAACCGTAATGAATCGAATGACTTTGAGATTTTAGACCTAAAAACTGGGCTACCTACTCATGCTAAAATGGAGGGGATGGACTTAAAAGCATTTAAGATGGGAACTGTACTCAAAGTTGACTCTGAGACTGAAGAGGTAATAGAGGTCTTTGGACATTTAGCTGACCCAAAAGTGGATGAAAAAATTTCTCTGGCACTCTACAAAAGAGCTTCTGACATTTTCGATGACGACTGTGTAACTCAAGCAAAAGAGGTAGAACAAGAGGTAACAGCAACAGAACACCCTACTCGTGTGGACTTAAGAGAGTTAGACTTTTGTACCATTGACCCTGTTACTGCAAAAGATTTTGATGATGCCATCTACTTTGACATGGAAGCATATACACTCTATGTTGCCATTGCCGATGTGAGTCACTATGTTAGTTACTTTAGCCCTATTGACTCTGAGGCAAAACGTCGTGGTTTTACCACTTACTTTCCTCATAAGTCTTTTCCTATGCTACCTCGTGAACTCTCAGAGAACATCTGTTCACTCAAACCTCACGTTGACCGTTTGGCGTTTGTAGCTAAAATTGAGCTAGACAAAGACTCTTTGTTGCCAGTAAATGAAGAGTTTTTTGAAGCCATTATTCACTCAAAAAGACGTTTTAACTATGACGAAATTGACCGTATTATTGAGAGCGATGGAAAGTATGTGGAAGCAGAAAACGAAAAGAAGATTTTGAACTATCTTCTACCTCTACAGCAAATTACCAAGCGACTACGTAAAAAACGTATGGCTCATGGTTTTGACTTTAGAAGTGAAGAGATAAAACTGAGCATTGATGCTGCTCATGAACTAAAAGGAACCTCTGTTGAGACTGGTACACCATCGCATTCACTCATTGAGGAGTGTATGCTTTTAGCCAACCAAGCATCGGCAAAACGTTTTGAGTATGGAGTCTTTAGAATTCACACTCCACCACAACTAGCAAAACTTGAAGAGCTACTAGAAGAGTTAGCAGCCATTGGTCTTTTTGTAAAAGATTATGACGACTCTCCAAGTCTCATTCGTGCAATTCAAAAAGAGGCTGACAGCATGGGGATTGCTCCTGAGGTAGACAGCATGGTCATTAAGTCGCTTAAACAAGCCTCTTACTCAGCTAAAAACGAGGGTCACTTTGGGCTTGGATTTACGCACTACAGCCACTTTACCTCACCTATTCGTCGCTACTCTGACCTCATCTTGCATAGGCTCATTAAAGCTGACCTAAAAGCAGACGAAGAGCAGAACGACTACTTGTTAAGAAACATTGAGCCACTTTGTCAAAGAGTCTCAGAGCTAGAGCGTGAATCTACCAAAGCCGAGTGGGATTTCCGTGACCGTAAACTGGCACGTTGGGCAGAGAAACACATTGGGCAAGAGTTCAAAGCCCATGTGGTTGAAACAGGAGAAAATGCCAAAGCAGTTTTAGAGTGTGATGTTGAAGGAGTTACGGTAAACCTTCGTGGTGAAAACGTACTACTTTTTGACCAAATTATTGTAAAGATAGATACAGTAAGCCTTGCAATGGCAAAGATACAAGCTGAGTTTGTGGCTAAGTGTGAGAAAGATATTATGGAGTTGTAAATATTTTAATGATACCATTAGATAATTAACTCAGGAAAAGGAAATTATTATGCGTTATCTAACTAAATTTACAAAATGGTTACTAATTCTAACTATCGCCACTTTTTTTATAAATTGTGGTGGAGGGGGAGGTAGTAACTCAAACAAAGAGACTCCCCAAGAGGCTTCACAAAATGATGAATTTACACGATCATCTTATAGAGGTCTTAATTTCTACTATAAGAACATGTCCCCCTCTAACTACAAACTTATACCTCTTGAAGAGTCAGCCTTTGATAGCTTAAGTAAGATTCAAAAAATACAAGTTGCAGAGAAACTTCTAAGTACACTCTTTTTTGGTTATCCACTTAATGACTTAGAGAAAAAAGTAGACTCTGGAGTGTTTTTAGAGACGCTAAGAACTAATTTAGAGACAGAGACAACCGACAAAGAGTGGCTAGAAAATTATATCTTAGATGAAGAGAAATTTGGAAAATACAAAGAGTGGGCGAAACCTCAAGCAATTACTATCTTAACTAGATTTTATGCCATGAAAGATTTAGATAGTTACTTTTTAAATAATTGGATTGCTTATATTTTAACTCAGACTATTATGTTTTCACCTGCATATGAATTAGACTCATCTCACTCACCAGATATTTCAAGAGTTTACAATCGGCTAGTTACTATGCTTGGAACAGAGAGTGGTATGCGTTACATAACTTATGTTCACATGATGAGTGAAGATAACTGGAGACGATTTAGAAGTCCTGAAGATAATGGTAGAGAGATGTTAGAGATTTTCTTGCAAGATACAAATGATAGCCATGTACCACTTGCAGCACAAGCACTAAAAAACTGGAAGCTCAATACAGAGAGTGATACCTTAGAAGTCTCTTTAAACCAAAACCATCAACCCTTAAAGCTTTTTAATACCACTATTTATAATGGTGATGACTTCTACCGGGAACTTGTTAAATCTACGCAATTTACTAAAGGTGTAACAAAAAGATTGGTTGATTTCTTTTTCACAGAGAGTAGTGAAGCTAAAAAAGTATCTATCATTAACTCTATTGTTTCTAGTAAACCAAATACATGGCAAGATATACTACTTCAGATTATCTTTTCTGAAGAGTATTTACTCCATACAGAACGAGCGAAAAGTGCCGAAGAGAACTTTTTCCCTTTAGCTAAAAAAATTGATTTCAAACATCAAAAATCTACTTTTTATCACTTTAAAGATTATTTAGAAAAAATGCATCAAGCAAGTATGAAATATAAACTAGGAAAACTAAATCGTGTTCCTCTCGATACACTCTCGTTTGCCTATTATCATAAATTTATTAGAGACAGTGTTTTACTTAAATACTCTAATCCAAAATATAAAGATAATTATACTTCGTGGGGAAGATCTGGATGGAGTGATAGTTTTATTGATAACAACTATTTAAATCTTGACTCTACAGATGATGTAAAAAGTTTAGATATTTTTGTCAATTATCTATTTACATCTATTGTCTCTCGTCAAGCGACAACTGATGAGTTAAAAATGTTTAGAGATCATATAATAATGGCAAAAGATGGAAAACAACTATTTAGAAATGAGTTTAATATCTTTATTAGTCACAATGAAGATTTAGTCAAAGAAAAAAGTATGAGAGAAGATAGAAAACGAAATATTGCAACTATTGTCTTAGATTATCTATCACGTCTTGAAGCTACATATCAAATAAGAGAGGTAAAGTAAGATGAAACGAAGAGGATTTTTAAAATTAACATTAGCAACAAGTTCAGCCATACTCTTTCCATCATTTACCTATGCAACTGCATTAGATGTTAGCAAAATAAACTTTTCAAGTAGTATATATAGCAATAATAATGCTCAAACGATTATTGTTTATCTCTATGGTGGGGCTAGTCAGTTAGCAGGTAATATTAGTAATATGGAAGAGATAGAAAAAAGCTCTCAAAACAGCTATAACGACTATTTTAGAAAAATCAGTAAAACTAAAAATTCTTGTTGGGTAGAGGCTGGAGGAGACTCTATGGAGAGGCTTATGGACGATGGAGATATGACAATATTTAGATGTTGCTATTCTAATGTAAGAGAGCAACAAAATATTAAAGCTCATGGTGTATGTACTGAACAAAATCAAAAAGGAACTTTTGATAGTGATGGTGGAGGAATTTTTGCTAATTTAGCTACTATTTTACAAAAAAATGGTGTTGTAGATGAGACAACACTTATGCCATTTGTTACTATGGATGGAGAGTCAGCTTTCTATCATGAAGGAAGAACTCCTGTATCTAGTTATTTAAAACCTGTCGGGATCAATAAAAATTTTGAAAACCCATATGACCGTTATGTTCGACGATGGACATTCTATACAGCTGAAGAGAGAAAGAAAAAAGATTATTCTCACAGAGAAAATGGGTTTAACCCAGCTCTAGATGCAGCATTAAACAGTATGGCTCAGAAGCATAACAAAAAAGGGAAAATCAAAGATGCATTTGAAAAAAGAGCAAAACTGAGTGATTTCATAAAAAACATCTCTCAAACTTCAACTCCTGATTTAGGAGAAAAAAATTATAAAAATGACAACTTTTCTAAAAAAATGGAAGCTGCAATAAAATTACTTATTAAAAACTCTGACACTAAAGTTCTTACACTAGGAACGAGTGGTTTAGGTGGTTGGGATGACCATAATGATGCACGAAATTATGTTAGCAGAATGGAGCAACTTTTTAGTACTTTAGAGTCAGCCATGGCACATTTAAAAGCTGAAGGGAAAGATCAAAATATTAATATTATGATTTTTGGAGATTTTGGAAGAAATGTTAATCTTAATTCAGCACATGGATGGGATCATGGGAATCTACAAAACTTCTATGTACTAGGAGGAAAAGGCTACTTTAACCACAAAGGAGTTGTAGGAGAGACAATAGTTGACAATCCAAACAGTGTAAACCGTCTTTGGCTAAAACCAAAAAGTGGTACCTACTGGTTTGAACCACTTAGTATCGCCTCTACTATCTATAAAATTTATGGTATTGATAATCCTGAAATTTTGACCAATAATAGTCCGATTATTGCACCACTTTTTAATTAAGAGTCCTCTTTAGGACTCTCTTTTATAAGATATTATAGAGTTGTGGACTCTTCAACCTCTTTAAATCTTTTCAATCGTCTCAAAAAATAAATATCAATTAACTTAGCTAAACAGCTTTGTTTATCTTCAAAATTTTCTGGATTTGTATAATCAATCTCATTAATATGATAATGAACTCTAAATTGATCTTTTGAAATAGTATAGTTGTATATACTATTATTATTTATATCTGCACTATAAAACTTTAAAACAAAAGAATAAACAATATATAGTGTAACTTTTGTTTTCTCTTTATAATCAATATGAGGCTCTAATATATCCATTGCACTAAATAATGAAAAGTTCTCTTTATCTTCATATTTCAAGTATTTTTCATACTCAATCATAAATTTATCTCGTCTCATATACTCCAATAGTCTATGTAATGTTAAATCACTAATTTTATATCTATACATAATTTTTGTTGCAACTCTATCATTACCAGATATACGATAATTTTCACGATAAATATGTCTATTGTCAATTCCAATAGGTGCATGACTAAGTAATTCAGGAAAGAGTTCAAAATCAAATTTTCCTACAGAAGTTTTTTGAGTTAGTGAGATTTTTTTAAGTTTTTTAACTAATGAATATGAAGATATTAAATTATTATATTCAATAAAAATCTTCTGATATAGCTCCTCCTTTCTATTAAAACTATATAAAGAACGATTAGAACGATGTTCATGTTTATCATAGTCCGACTCTTCATATGCATGTACTTCATAAAGTTTTTTTTCAGTTACACTATTCTTCTTTAATAACTTTTTATAAAATTTTTTAAAAGTTTCTTTAAACTCAATAAAAAGATTTTTTTGCTTTAATATAGGTGAAGCGACAAGTTTCAACAGAAGGAAATATGCACCACTATTTAAAAGAATATAAGCCATATTTGTCCATGTATCATACTCATCTTTATAGGTCCATATGGGTGCTTCACCTGCTAAAGTTATCACACCTAAGAAAAGTACTACCTTATCAAAATATCGTCTAGTTTCCTCATCTAAAGAGACATCTTTCTGCTTTTTCAACTCTCTTATATCTTCAATATCTGCTTGATAATTAGCATTGTAACTTATATCTTCCAACTCTTTTAAAGTCTTATTTTGATGATACATATTTAATGACTCTTTTGCTTTTGTTGCTGTTTGAATAAAAAATTTTATAGAAGCTTTCCATTTTTTATAATAAAGTGTATTAGATATGGTCTCTTCTCTTTTTACATTTAAATTAGTTGTAGTATTTCCAATTTTAATATAATATGCTTCTTGAATTTTTGAATCCATCATATAAAACTTTGGTATAACCTGAAGAAGGTTTTGAATAAATATCTCTGTAGCAGATTCATCATCTAAATCTTTTGTTCTATTAATAAAATTATTTTTATCTCGTTCTATATCTTCTAAAAGGTAAGAATTTAATTTTTTTAGAATTTCATTATTAATAGATATTTCATCTATAATTTTACTCAAGTAATTTATTTTTGTTATTTTTAAAAAATGAAGAATAGTTTTCTCTTCCATAGTATCTTGAACTACTTTTTTGACTACTTGTTCAAAGAGCTTCTTTCTTTTTTCTAATTTTTCAATACCATTAATATGAAGTTTTAATTCAGGTAGCTTCTCAATATTTTCATAAGTATTCTCTACAACTGTAAGATTATATATTTCGCCTTTTTCAAAATAAAGTCCATGTGTAAAAAAAATACTTTTATTTAAAAGGCTTTGAAAATTACGATTTAAAATTGTATGAAATCCATCATCTAATGTAGTTAAAGAAAACTTTAATCCTTCTGTCGATGAAACACTCTTTCCATCTACTGATAATATAGCCATAATATGTGCAAATTGTAACTTATTATCAATAGTTTCAAAAGGAGTAATAATACTTTGCAAAAATTTAAATAGACTATTCTCATCTTTTTCTTGAAATCCAATATTCTTATTTAAAAAGGTACTAACAATATTTGTTATACTTTTATGATTAAGATTCTCTATAAGAAAAAGTAAAAGTTCATCTCGTGTTGCAATATTTTTCACCTTGTCAAAATAGATAAATCCTAAAGAATCTATAATAATATTAGCGTCTAAATATATAAATTCAATCCATGACCAATTACTATTTTCGCTAAGAATAATCTCTTCAGTTTTCAAATATTTCTTAATATTATCACTAAAATCAATAAAATCAGTAATGGGCAACCAAAGGCTATAGAGTGTTGAAGTTGTTTTCTGAGGCATAGGTATCTCCTGAATAGAGTAGATAACAGTTTAACACTCTTTAGTAAATGAATGATAAACCTAAATATATGTTATAATCTCACCATGTACCAAAGAGAATTTGAAAACCTACTTAGAACTACTCTTCCTAGAGCCATGCTCTTTTTTGGAGAAAATGAATACCAAGTAGCTAACTACCTACAACACTATATTAATATTACCAATGCAGCCGACTCCATGTTAAATCTTTACCATGATGAGTACTCATTTGAGAGAGCAAAAGCCTACCTTTCTCAAAGTTCTCTGTTTGGTGGAACGAATTTACTTATTATAAAAAGAGAAAAGAAGATTCCTAAAAAGGAGTTAGATGTTTTAGTGGAACTTGTCGGTAAAAACTCTGAAAACTTCTTTTTGTACCACTACCAAGGAAAAGCTGGTGATGCAAAGAGTTTACAAAACTCTTTTACCCCTAAAAAAGGAGCAAACTGGTTACGCTTGTTTGAGCCAAATGTTAGAGAGAGCATTGAACTACTACAGAAAAAAGCACAAAATATTGGCTTAGAGATTGACCACTTTGCACTGCAACACCTAATGCTCCTCTTAAACAACAATATTGCTCTGTGTGCTAATGAGTTAAATAAATTGGCAATTTTAGGAACAAAAGTAACCTCTAAAGATATTGACCGTCTGGTCTACTCTACTGCACCTTTAGCTACAGAACAACTACTCATTGAACTTTTTGAAAAAAAGCCCATTACCCATACACTTACAAAACTTTTAGAAATTGGTGAAGACGAATTCAGTATTTTACGTTCAACTCAATTTTTTGTCAACCAAATCTTTCTATTTCATGCCTTCATGAAACTTAATGGTCACATCGATTCCAAGGCTATTTTAGGCTATAAACTTCCAAAACCAATTGAAGACCAAAAAGCGAATCTAGCTCTTAGAGTTAAGAGTCCTGCTCTGTTAAAAATATTTGAGTACTTATTAGAGATAGAGTTAGAGTTAAAAAAAGCTCCTGCTGCAAACAGAGAGCTTCTTTTATATGGGGCTTTTATAAAGTTGCAAAATTATTTATAATATTAAGATGCTTCAGCCATCTCAATCATATGATCAACTTTCTCTTTTATACTTACATAGTCAGTTATTTTATCTGAAATAAAAGTAAAGTTCTCTTTATCACTTGGAACTTCTACAGCTTTACCATCTACAAAAAGTAGTGATGGAATATTTTTAGACTTAATATGTTGAGATACATTTGAGTGTTCTACTTCACTATGAACTCTATCTAGTAAAATACACTTATATGAATTAACATCCATTACTTTTTTAAGCTCATCAATATTTTCTACAACATCTACGCTATATTCAAGTTTTTTCAAAATAGCAGAGATAATTTTTGCTTCCATCGCTGTCTCTTTATAGAGTAAAATATCTTTAGTAGGTACCATTGGAATAGTAAGACTATTATCATCTTCTTTAAAAAAGAGTTTTAGAACACTAATAAACTTCTCTAAATCAATTGGTTTAGAGACATATTCATCCATACCCTCTGCCATAAAACGTTCCCTATCACCTTTAAGTGCATTTGCTGTTACAGCAACAATTGGTGTGTGATTAATCATTTTTCGTTCTTCATAGGCTAAGATTGCTTTTGTAGATTCAATCCCATTCATAATTGGCATCTGAATATCCATAAATACAATATCATATTTATCGGCATTTTGCATATACATTTCAAAGCCTTCTTTTCCATTATTTGCACACTCCGTTGTAATACCAATATTTTTTAATGTATGTTGAATCATCTTTTGATTAATTGGGTTATCTTCTACTATAAGTGCATGAATATCTGAGAAAAGTTTAATATTTTTCTTTGAAGAGCTACTCTGTTCTCTCTCTTCTATACTATTTTCTTTGCTTTCTACTAGATGATTAAATGACTTTTCAACTTTTGAAAAAGTAATTGGCTCATATAAAACTTGTGAAAAATCAACGGATATTTCTTGAACTAAATGACGTTTATTTAATTTTGTAACTAAGATAATATTACTATGTGAACTATGATGTTTAACAATTTTATTGAGTTCATTTTTATCAAGTTTATCATAATGAATATAAAGAGCATCAAACATTGAAAATGGTGCATTCATACACTCTTCAAGTGTTTTAAAACGCATCATTGATAGATGTTCAAAAGAGAGAAGATAATTTTCTAAATAGTGATCAGAATCTTTCGACTGTACATCTCTTGGAGCATAAATTGCCATTCTCATTGGTTTAACTTTGTTTGTTCTCGCAATCTCTTTTTTTGGTATAGTTAAAGTAAAATGAAATGCACTTCCCTCACCCAACGTACTATCGACTTTCAATGCTCCACCTAAAGAGTTTACTAAAGCAGCAGAGATAGTAAGACCTAATCCTGTTCCACCATATTTACGAGAAGTACTACTGTCTGCTTGTGTAAAGGCTTCAAAAACTTTTGACTCTTGTTCTTTTGAGATACCTACTCCTGTATCTTTTACTGTAAACTTAACAGCTATATCATCATCTAACTGTTCTGTACTCTCAATAATAACATCGATAGTACCTTTATTATCGGTAAATTTAACAGCATTTGAAATGAGGTTAATAAGTACTTGTTTAATTTTTCCTGGATCAGAACGTAGTAAAATAGAAGAGAATATTGGATCTATCCATAATGAAAAATCAATATCTTTTTTAGAAGCATTTGCTGCATATGATTCAATTACATTTTCAAACTCTTCCATGGGATTAAAAAAGACCTCTTCCAATTCAATATGACCTGTTTCAATTTTTGAAATATCTAATATATCATTAATAATAGAGAGTAAATCTTCTGAACTTTTTCTAATAATTTTTACAAAATCACTCTGCTCTTCATTTAAATCGGTTGAAGTTAAAAATTTAGTAAAACCAACAATACCATTAAGTGGAGTACGAATTTCGTGAGACATATTGGCTAAAAAAAGACTTTTTGTCTTATTTGCTTCATCAGCTAACTCTTTACTTCCTTGAAGTTCATGAATCATCTCTGACATTAACTCATAAATCTCAGATGAGTTTTTGTTTTTAATCATACTTTTAAACTGCTCAGCTTTATCTTGATTTGGATAGTTTTCAATATCATCTAAAAGACGTTCTAAATTTTGATTTTCTAATTTTATATATTGAAAAATATATTTTCTTTGAGATAACATGAATAATGATAGTAGCAATACAATCATTGAAGAGATCATAACAATTTGTTGTTCAGCCTTTCGAGAGTCAATATCATCAACAATAAATTTCTTTTCAGTATCATCTAAAACATTTAATTTTATAACAACCTCTTGATATGTTTTTTGATTACTAATAGTTTTATAATTTACATAACTTTTATAGAAGATATATGATGAACTTACTATAAGTATAAAGTAGATAGAAAGTATTAATATTTTAGAAATTTTGACAATATTTGCAGTAAAAGATTGATTTATTAACTTTGTCATGATTTTTACCCTTTTTTATTAAAAATATATTATTTAGTTTTTAATTATATAATATAATTATTTTATTTAAGTTTAATTTTATAAAATATTTATCATATTTATTACGTAGAGAAAACTAACTACTATTTTTTAGTAACTACAAATAGAAATTGTGATAATATACGGCTTCCAAAATTCTTGCTCGTTTTTTGGGTAGTTACTTAACTATATTTAAACGGGCTATTAAACCAAAAGGAACACAATGAACAACTACGAAACACTGTATGTACTTAAACCTACACTTACAGATGAAGAGACAGCAGCAAACATTACAAAAATTGAAGAGATTCTTGTACGTGAAGGTGCTGAAATTCTTGCTACTAATAAAATGGGAATGAGAAAACTTGCTTACCCTGTAGAGAAAAATGAGCGTGGTGTATACACAATTGTTTACTTTAAAGCAGAAGGTACTGTAATTAACGAGCTTGAGAGAAACTTGAAATTTAACGAAGAGGTAATTAAATACCTTACAGTTAGATATACAAAACAAAAAGAAGTAACTCAATTTGAGAAACTTGTAACAGCTGCAAATGTTGTTAAAGAAGAACCAAAAGCTGAAGAGGCTCCTTCAACTGAAGCACCAGCAGTAGAAACAACAGAAACAACTGAAGCATAATCAAGTTTAATTAATTTACGGAGAACCCCATGTATAACAAAGTAGTACTAGTAGGAAACCTTACAAGAGATGTTGAGATTAGATACTCACAAAGTGGCTCAGCTATTGGTAATGTTGGAATTGCAACAAGCCGAAAGTGGAAAAGCCAAACTGGTGAGCAAAAAGAAGAAGTAATGTTCATCGACTTAACATTTTTTGGGCGTACTGCTGAGATTGCTAACCAATACTTACGCAAGGGGAGCAAAGTTTTAGTAGATGGACGTTTGACACTACAACAGTGGACAGCACAAGATGGAAGTAAAAGAAGTAAACATGTTATTACTGTAGAGAACCTACAGATGTTAGATTCAAAGGCTGATAGCCAAAACCCTAACAATAATAACGGTTATGGTGATCAACCAAGCCAAAACAACTATGGTGGTCAACAAGCTCAAAGTAGTTCGTATGGTCAACCACAGCAACAACAGAGTTACGGTCAACCACAACAAAGTGGATATGGTCAACCTCAAGCTTCTGCACAACCTTCTTACTCTGCACCACAACCTCAAGTGCAACAACAGCCATCTGTACCAGAAATCGACATCGATGATGACGAGATACCATTTTAGGAGAAACCCATGGCAGAAAGAAGAAAGTTCAAAAAAAGATATTGTAAATACTGTGAAATGAAAATTGATTTCATTGACTATAAAGATTTAAATCTATTAAAGTTCTCATTGAGCGAAAGATTTAAAATTATGCCAAGAAGACTTACAGGTAACTGTAAACGTCACCAAGAGCTAGTAACAGTAGCAATTAAAAGAGCTAGACAAACTGCTCTTATTCCATACATTGTAGATAGAAAAAATGTAGTGGAAAATCCATTTGAGTTTGTTAGATAGACTTTAAACTCAACTACTTTTGTTCCCACATTTAATGTGGGAACAGAGCCTTACTTACAAATCATCCGATTTATTTGCTTTAATACTATAACGTTTCAATAGCTCTTTTTCAGTAGATAATGCTTTTTCACGATCAATAACTACTTTAGCTCCATCTTCATCTTCAAGCACTATAAATTTATCTTTACTTGTTGTTACTAAAGTATAAAACTCTTTAAAATTTTTAAACTCTTTACCATTCACTTTTTCAATATGCCACATAGAGATACCATAATCACCACGACTATGAGAAGAAGCCAAAACTTTTAACAATACGACTAACTCTTGTTTCTCTTTTGATGGGAACTTTGTTGCACTATATCTAAGTCCTAAAATTGGATTCATAGATGAATTTAAAAGATTTTGTGTAACGGGAGAAAATACATATCCACCTAACATAAAATAACTAGGCATTTTATCATACTCAAGTTGAGAATAGGTAGAATGTTCCAAACTTGAGGTTTTTGGTAACGTTGCTTTCAACAACATTTTTTTCCCATTTCTTAATACATCCAATGTTACCTCATCTCCATATTGATGTAAGTCTATAAAATATTTAAAATGAGTATACTGTTTATCTCTAAACTCAACCGTACCATCACTCTCAATTTTATGTCCATCAATTGCTGTAATAATATCCTCTTTTTTCAATACGTCTTTCAAAACAGAATTATGTACAATATCTACAACTAAAATACCACCTTCATCTTCAGCTAAATGATAATACTCTTTTAAAGAAGGGTTTTCAATCTTATCTGTCATAATTCCTAATTTAGGAAAACCATCATGTTTTCCATCAGAGACATCTTTTAAGAAGTGTTGAATCATATCTACAGGAACCATATATCCAATATTTTGAGAAAATGTAATGCCTTGCATAACCACTCCTACAATTTTCCCATTTGAAATAGTTGGACCACCAGAGTTCCCTGGATTAATAGCTGCATCAATCTGAATAGCCAAGAAACTCTTACCACTATGTGCATAACGATTATGTTCTATACGTGAAACAATACCTGTACTTACAGAAATAGTATGTCCACCCATAGGATAACCATATACAGTAACTTTATCCTGCATATTTGGTAAACTTCCAAATTCTAAAGGAGTAGTATCCTTAAAAAAATCTTTATCTTCTACCTCTAAAAGTGCTAAGTCTACATCATGAGATACATAAATAACTTTCGCTTGATAACGTTTTGTATCACCATATTTTTTTACTTCAATAAATGTCTCATTTGCAATTACATGAGCATTTGTTAAAATACGATTACCAGAGATAATACTTCCTGAACCTGATGAACGCTGAACCGATGAGTTCCATGGTTCTAAATAATTGGTTGATTTAGAAACGGTATAAATTTTTACAATAGATGAATCAATACTCTGAGAGAAAGAAAAAGAAAAAGTTATACTTAACAATGCTAATAGTTTTAATACTTTTTTCATGTAGTACCTTATATTTAATTTTGCTTAAGCTTAACAGAAAATAGTAAACCATTAAACAACGTAATATTAAGCAATGGATATAATAACGAAAAAAATTAGGAGTTGTATAATATGGCAACAATTTCAATGGGAGACCTTAAAAAAGGCGTACGTCTAGAGTTAGATGGTAACCCTTATAGAGTAGTAGACTTTCAACATGTTAAACCAGGAAAAGGTGCTGCATTTGTAAGATGTAAAATCAAAAACTTAGCTACAGGAAAAGTAATTGAAAAAACTGTTCATGCTGGTGATAAATTTGAAACACCAGATTTAGAACAAACGACAATGCAATATCTTTACGATGATGGTGAATTTTTACAATTTATGGATACAACAACTTATGACCAAATTGGGCTTACTCATGAACAAGTTGGTAAAGAGACATTTGATTTCATGATTGATGGAATGGAAGCTGATATTCTTTTCCATAATGGAAAAGCTATCTCTGTTGAAATTGCACAAACTGCAACATATACAGTAGTAGAGACTCCACCAAACTTCAAAGGTGACTCACAAGGTGGTAAAAAACCAGCAACTCTTGATTCAGGTGCTGTTGTTCAAGTTCCATTCTTTGTACTTGAAGGTCAAAAAATTGTAGTAGATACCATAGAAGGTAAATACTTAGAAAAAGCAAAATAAGTTTTTTGTAGGGTGTAGTCCCCGACTACACCAAATATATTTAATCCCTTATCGCTTCTTTATCTAACTCTCCTGATTTTAATTTACTTATATACTCACTCAACATTTTACGAACATCACCTGACATTATAATAAGACCAAAAATATTTGGTACTGCCAATGCTAAAAATAAAATTGATGAGAAGTCGACCATAGTACTAGTTTCTGCTATTGTAGCAATAACAATACAAGACAAGAAAATGAGCTTATAAATAATAGATGATTTTGCTCCAAAGAGATAAACCCATGCTCTCTCACCATAATATGACCAAGAGATCATAGTCGAAAATGCAAACATAAAAATAGCAGCACCTAAAATAGTTGGGAACCAAGAGACAACCGAACCAAAAGCAGCAGAAGTAATTACTGCTCCTTGTTTAGCAGCAATAGCAGCATCTAAAGATTCTGTACCTCCAGCATATGTTCCTGTCAAAATAACAACTAATGCTGTCATTGTACAGACAACAACTGTATCAATAAATGGCTCATATAGAGAGACTAAACCTTGACGTATAGGATACTTAACTCTTGAAGCAGAGTGTGCAATTCCAGCTGAACCAAGACCTGCTTCGTTAGAGAAAACTGCTCTTTGGAAACCTTGAATCATAGCACCTAAAACTCCACCAGCTACAGCTGTAGGACTAAAAGCTTCTCTAAAAATAAGTGTAAAAGCATCAGGAATAGCTGTAAAATAAGTTCCTAAAACCCAAAACACCATTAAAAGATAAAAAACAACCATGAGAGGTACAATCTTCTCTGCAACATGTGCAATACGCTTAATACCACCTATAATTACCAATCCCGTAATTCCAGCCATAAAAAGACCAAAAAGATAACCATTATCTTTTACCAAACCAAAGGTTAAACTGCTCTCTTTTAAAAATGGAACATGCTCTTGCATAATTGCTACTGATTGAGAGATTTGGAATAAATTTCCTGCTCCTAATGCACCTAATATCATAAAAAATGCAAAAATAATAGCTAAAATTTTTCCTGTTCCAACCATACCTTTTTGAGCTAAACCACGAGAGAGATACTCCATTCCTCCACCCATAATCGTACCATCAGGTAAAAACTCCCTATGTTTAACAGAAAGAGTAACTTCTGTAAACTTCAAAGTCATTCCAAGAAAACCAGCCAATATCATCCAAAATGCTGCTCCTGCACCACCTAAAGAGATGGCAATGGAGACTGCTGCAATATTACCAATACCAACTGTAGCAGAGAGTGCTGTAGCCAAAGACTGAAAAGGAGAAATAAGCCCTTTATCCTCTCTTGTCTTATATTTACCTCTAACAATAGCTAAAGAGTGTGAAAACATTCGAAGATTAACAAAGCCCATTTTAACTGTAAGAAAAACACCACCTGCAATAAGCCATGCAACAACAAAAGGGAAAGAGGCTCCCTCTATTTGTCCAAAAAAAATATCAAAAAAAAGTATTTTCTCAAAAAAACCATTGATTACTATAAAAAGTTCATTCATTTATATTCCTAATATATAATTATTAACATTGTATATTAAAAAATCTTATGTTAGTCAAAAAACTCTTTCACTTTTTCTAAAAAAAGCTCAATTCTTTTTTCTATATTATTAAAATCCCCATCAGTAGCGAAATCTTGTAATTTCCCTGCTTTTTCAGAAAGTTCTTCTAATCCTAAATTCATAAGAACCCCTTTTATTGCATGAAAATTTTCTTTTAATGCTGAACTATATTTTAGAGAAAGATTTTTTTCTATATTTATAATAGATTTTTTTAATCCCTCCTCAGCCATTCCAATAAATTTTAAACTCGTCTCTTCATCAAAATACTCTTGAAAATGTCTCATTGCCATTTGACGTAAAAGATTATTACTCTCTTTCATTGATTTAGTAGGAGCAAGAGGAGAGATCTTTGCTAATCTTGATTCTATATCAGTATGCTCTAAAGGTTTTTCTATAAAATCATTCATCCCAGCAGAATATGCCTCATGTTTGTCTTCTCTATAAACATTTGCACTCATACATATAATTGGTATCTCTTGATTAAACATACGTATCTGTCTACTAGCTTCAAGCCCATCCAATACAGGCATTCTCATATCCATAAAGATAATATCATAAGAAAACTCTTTTACTTTTTCTACAGCAACCTGACCATTTTCTGCCATCTCAACATTAATAGAGAAAAAAATCTTAAACATCTCTTTTAAAAATTCTCTATTGACCTCTATATCTTCAACAATTAAAACTTTTAGATGACCATAATCTTTTCTTTTTTTCTCTTTAGAGATATATGTATTTGTCGCCAAATTCCTCATTTTCAATGATGATTTTTCACAATAAAATGTGACTTTAAAACAAGTACCTTCGCCTAGTTTAGAATCAACAACAATATCTCCTCCCATTAATGTTGCTAACTCATGAGAAATATACAAACCTAACCCTGTTCCCTCTTCTACATCTGTTGAGGCAAAAGGTTCAAAAAGTGTCTCTTTAATATTTTCAGGAATACCTTCACCTGTATCTTTAACTGTTACAATAACCTCTAATTGATTATTTAACTGATTAATCTCGAAAAGTGAGAATTCAATCTTTCCTTTTTTTGTAAACTTTGCAGCATTAGTTAAAATATTAACAAAAATTTGTTGTACTCGTTTTTTATCTGCAAAAGCATAATAAGGTAACATAGGAATATTAACCACAAACTCAACATCTTCTGCAATTTTAGATTCAACCATATTTGCACAATGAATTAAAAGCTTATCAAGATGTGTCTCTTGAACATTCAATTCAATTTTGCTCTCTTTTAATTTCGATACATCTAGTAAATCTGATAAAAGTGACATAAGGAACTTTGCACTTTCATTTAACTGTTCTAAATACTGTTGTTGTTTTTGAGTTAATTTTGTCTCATCAAGTAATGCACTATTACCTAAAATAGCTGTTAATGGACTACGAAGTTCATGACTCATAGATGCTATAAATACCTGTTTATTAACTAATGCTTCATCTAATTCTCTATTTACTCTATAGAGTAAATTATATATACTCAATTTATCTTTTTCTAGCTTACAACACCGTTTTTCTAAAATCTCAATACGTGTTTCAAGCTCTTTAACTCTATTTTTTAACACTTTTTTTTTCATAATTTTTCTCTTAACTGTACAGTAACAAAAGTCTCATTATGGAAGGCATTACTCTCTTTAGATGAAGCAATTTCACCATATGCATAGAAACCAATAAGTGGTGCATTTTTTGAAGCACTATAGACTGCTTCTATCTCTTTTTTACCATAGGAACCTAACAAATTTTTATGTGCAGCACAAGGAAAAACCAATGTAATATCTGCTTTAAAATTTTCTTTTTCAGACAGAGAATTAAGAACACTCTTCTCTACATGCTCAATTACTTGTTCTCCTATTGGTGCTGAAATCCTTACTTTAGAATTCTCTTCCACATGTCCAGAAAAAATAAGTGAACCATCTTTTTGATTAATATAAACAGCTGCCCTATAGACCACTTGTCCATTAAGATGTTGAACTTCTAACGGGTAATCAACACCCATGCCAGGCATATCATCTTGAGTAATATTTAAATACTCTTTATAAAAGGTTACAGCTGGTTTATCATCAATAGTATAAACAATATTTTTAATAGATTTTGTTACAACTCTTTGCGTTCCTATACCAGACCAACCAAATCCACGTGAACTTACAATATCAATCTTATCTCTATCTATTGCAAGTACTAATGCCCCTGAAAGTGTTGTTTTCTTTTGAGAAAAAGTATAAGTATTTTTAAAAAGATTATCATCTCCTGCTGCAGCACCAAAAAGATAGTCAACTCTTGTTTGTAAGCCTTTTAAATAGGTATCATTATCAAAATATAATCCAGAAGTAATAGTCAATATAGCAGGATTAGAGAACTGTTTTCTACTCCACGTAGCCATTTTAACACCAAGTTTATAATAATCTTCACTCTTATTTAAATTTTTAACTTTGAGTGCAAAAGCTGATTTATCTAGCTCAACTAACATACAAGTAATAGTCTCATCTTTAACTTCTGTAATATTATTATCAGCATAAATTTCACCAACAGTTGATGCCCCAACAATAAAAAAATTATACTTTTGTAATTTTTTAGCTAAAATAGGAATATTATAATATACAGAAGAGTATATAAAAGCAAGTGTAGGGGTAAAGTTATTTAAAATATTATTATCAATATCCTCTATCAATTTCTCAATAGAGTTAGTATTTATTATATTATGTCTCATTTATTACTATTTCTTGCTCCAAAAATAGATAAATATCATTTAAAAAATTATGAAAATCAAATGGCTTCGTTAAATAGTAGTTAACTCCCATGTCAGAAAGTTCAACTTTACTTAATCTATCCGTAGAGATAAGAACAATTGGTATAGCTTGAAACTGATCATTTTCTTGTATTGAATGGATAAACTCTTTTCCATTCATTTGAGGCATATATAAATCAAGTAGTATCATATCAATTTTTACAGCATTCATCATATTTAATGCTTCCAAACCATCAATTGCTTGATAAATATTAATAGTTGGAACTTGTTTGAGTATCGTTTTAATTAATTCACGTGTAAACTGATCATCATCTATAATTAGTATAGACAATTCATTAAATTTTGTCCAATCCATCATTTAGTTCTCCTTTCCCAAAAATTTATTTGATTTATTATATAAAAATAAAAGGGGAAAGGAAAGTAATTAGAAAATAAAAAGTTCAATTATTATTTTTTTCTTAATTCTATGTTAAGAAGTTAATATTCACTAATATTTATAAATATTATTTAATAAAAATTAATTAAATAACGTTTTTAAGTCTTCTTCTGAAAAACCATGATAAGCTATCTGTTCAACTGCTTTCAACTGAGGAACCAACTCTTTTGATGTTTTAATTGTATAATTACTTAATGGATACAGAGTAAGAAAACCTTCACTAAAACCATTTCTTCTTCCATTATATTCCATTAAAAAAACATGGTCATACTCACTTAGTTTTTCTTCTAAATCTTTAGAGTAACTCAAACGCATTTTTGTAAAGTGAATTAAATCTATCTCTAATTCACTTGCAACATCATATACCAGTGCTGTTGCAATACCAAAAGAGATAATTAAATTTTTACTCTTTTTTTCTATTAACATATTATGCTCTCTAAGATTTGGTTTAAATGCTAATCGTGGTAACTCCACATCCGAAATAGAAATAATTGTTTTATAAGAAGGATGCTGATAATGTGACTCCATTAATAGATACAACTCCTCTTTTGAACAAGGTTCATAAACAGTTACATCAGGGAGAGTATTAAGAAGATTTAATGCATTAGCTTCACCTCCCCAATAATCCCAAGATTTAGCTAATGTCAATAAAACTTTTCCTGTTGCTTTATAAAGTTCTAAAAGAGAACCAATCATATTTGTTGAATACTTTTGATCAGTAGCAATAGCCGTAAAACTATCTTGCTTAGAGGCTAAAATTGGAGTTAATACTTCTGCAACCGTCGTATTAATATAACTTAAATTATTTTCTTGAAGAAAAAATCTACTTGCTAAATCAGGAGTAAAAATAAGTAACTCTTTTTGATGTTTACTATTAAGCTCTGCAACCATTTTCCCATACTCTTCAGTTAATCGTACAGATTCTATTTTATTTTCAGAATTTGCTGAAAACAGTGTAATTTTATGATGCTCTTTTTTTGTATGTATAAATACAGCAGCACGCTTAAATGAAAATAACATATTTTTAAAATCAACACTAGAATTTAAATTATGTTCATCAACTTCAATAGTTTTATCAAAAAAGCTTTTTAACACAGTCGTATCAAAACCATCTGGTCGAGCTTCAAAACCAAACCTATTAAAATCAATTAAAAGTGTCAAGTTATTATAATTTTGCGTTTTCATATACATTAACGCTTCTAGTGTTGCACCAAAACTTAAATCTGAATCACCCATAAGAACAATATATTTTTTATTTGGATTCTGCATCATTAAAGAGAGAACTCTTCCTAACCCATAGCCAAGATTATAAGATGCCGTAATTCCTTGATCTGTAAACTTATCATCAACAATTGGTGAAATAATATTTGCATAATGAAGTGAATACAAATACAATAAAGAGAAGTTTGATTTGACATATTCATTTGCATAAATGAAAGGTGCCATATGCCCTTTTACAGAGATAAATTCAAAAGTATCTGAATTCTCTTCTTTTAAAAGTTTTTCTGTCTCTAAAACAATATTAGAAGAGCTAATACATGATGTTCTACATCCAAAACCTGCAATATCATAAGTACGATTTAATACTTCTAATACATCACTTTTTAATGGTTTAATATTCTCCTCTCTTAAAAGCTTAATTAATTTTTTTGAAACTTTAAAATGTTCGGTTTCATTAATATATCTCTCTATTAAACTTAATTCTAACTCCATTCTCTTAATTTCAAAATCTGTTAACTTATGCTCAATTTTCCAAAAGAACTCTTTTAACTCTTCTAATTTCTTATTTTCCTCTTCTACTACTTGTACCAAATTTTTCTCCCGATTTTTACTGTGTTCTAACAATAAATATTAATAAATAATTATAAATAATAGTGCGTTAATTATGACTTAAAACAGTAAAAGAAATATTCGATATACTTCTTAAAATAATAGATTGAGGGAACAATGAATAAAAAAGTTTTAATTATGTGTACAGGTAACTCTTGTAGAAGTATTATTGCTGAAGCACTTATCAATAAAGAACTTCAAAATATAGTAGCTTATAGTTGTGGGGTAGCTCCAAGTGGAAAAGTTAATTCTAATGCAAAAAAAATTTTAGAAGAAAATAATATATGGGAAAATAGCTATTACTCCAAACATTTAGATAAACTTTCAAACATAAACTTTGACTTAGTTGTAACAGTTTGTAGCCATGCAAATGAGACTTGCCCAACTTTCCCTAAAAATATAAAAACCATTCATGTCGGTTTCGAAGATCCTGATGGAAAAACATATGAAGCATTTGAAGAAACTTATAAGCAAATAAAAGAGATACTTCTACCAAAAATAAAAAAAGAACTACAAGGAGAGAGAATGAATAAAAATGTTTTTAATACCAATGCAGGTGTAAAAATTTCCTTTACAGGTGTTGTTGCCAAACAACAAATTATAAAAATGGTAGAGAACTGTGCGACGGGTCAATGTGAATGCATGAGTGATGAGACAAAGAAAAAAATTACCGATATGCAAGTTGAAGGAAAAGATGGTGATGTAGAACTGAAATTAACCGGTGATGTCTCAAAAGAGGAGATAGAAAAAGCTCTACAAAAGTCAAAAGTTCTAAATAAATAGAACTTGACTCCTTAATAGTTTTCTACTTGATCTTCTCCAACATATCTTTAAACGACTCTTCAAAGGCAACAAGCCCTTCATCAAGAAGTTGTTTATAGATTTTATCCATATTAAATCCATTGTCTTCAAGACTCATAAAGTATCCATTCAGTACACTATTCTCAAGTGGTAATACTTCAGCACTATCATTAGTAGCAATATGTGCCTCAATAGTCGCCAAAGGTGCCGTATTTACTGAGTGAGCAGCCATAAGCTCTTTAATATAATAATTTGAAGCTAACTCATCACCCTTAACACCAGTGCTAGCAAACAGTGCTCTAATATTTGGAACATCATTAGCTTCAATCATATTGTAAATTTTAGCAGCATTATAAATACCTGTTTTATGAGGGTCAATTCCTGCTTGTTCTAACTCTGCATCTAACATTCTATCAAAACGACTTACAAATACAGAAATGACACCCTCAACACGACAAGCACCATACTTCTCACCTTTAGAGATTCCTTTTGTCATAGCTTTAAAACATTGTGTTGCTTGTTTAGGTGAAAAAATCAATGTTGCATTAACAGAAATTCCCTCTGACATCAACTCTGTCATCGCTTCATATCCAGCTTGAGTTGCTGGAACTTTTACCATGACATTTGGTTCACCAATTGCCTTAAACAGACGTTTACCTTCGTCTATTGTTCCTTGTGTATCATTACATAAAAATGGATCAACCTCAATAGAGATAAATCCATCATTTCCTTGGTCATAAAGAGGTCGTAACAGCTGAGCAGCTGTTCTAATATCTTCAATGGCTAAAGCCTCGTACTTCTCTTTAGCAGATTTACCTTCTAATGAAGCTAATTGCTCTTTGTAAGCTGGTGATGTCGTAATGGCATTTGCAAAAATAGCAGGATTTGACGTTGCCCCATTTACAATACCTTTTTCTAATAATTTTGAAAATTCATTTTTTAAATAATCACGCTCAATAAAATCTAACCACAATGAAAAATTAATCTCTCTGTTTACCATAACTCCGATACTCCATATCTATTCTATATATTTCCAACTCCAATCCCTCCAAGAACCAAAGTCAGTATCTTTTTCTAATGTTAATTCTAATATGTCTAAAAAATTGTCTCGTTCTATCAATTTAGCACCCCATTTAACAAGATGTGGTGTTTCAACTTGACAGTCTATAAAATCATAACTTTTTTCAACACAGATACTACTTAATGCATAGAGAGAAACTTTAGAAGCATCAGACATTAATGAGAACATTGACTCTCCAAAAAAGCCTTTTCCTTGAGCAATTCCATAAAGCCCACCTACAAGTTTACCCTCATAATAAGTCTCAATGGAGTGTGCAAAACCAAGATGATGTAACTCAATATACGCCTCTTTCATCTCTTGTGTAAGCCAAGTTCCTTCTTGACCTTCACGAGGAACAGTTGAGCAGTAATTAATAACAGATTCAAAATTATGGTCAAACTTTACTTCAAAACCTCTGTTTCGTAACACACGCCTAAACGATTTACCTATTTTAAAATCTTGTGGGAAGAGTACTAAACGAGGAGTTGGAGACCACCAAAGAATGGGGTCATCTTCATTGAACCAAGGAAAAATTCCTTCACGATATGCTTTTAAAATACGATTGGGAGTCAAGTCACCACCATAGGCAACTAAACCCTCTTCACTTGCATCTCTAGCAGAAGGAAAATTGTGTCTCCAGTTTAATTCAGGCAAATAGTATTCATCATCATAAATTGAAGACAAAATCTAGTTTCTCCTGTTTATAAGTCACTTTTACTGAACCACCTTTTCTAAGCTTACCAAAAAGAATCTCATCGGTTAGTGCTTCTTTGATTTTATTATCAATAACACGTGCAATCTCTCTTGCACCATATATATCAGAATAACCCTCATTTGCAATGTAAGTTCGAGCTTTTTTACCCAATTTAATAGTAATATTTTTACTTGCCATCTGCTCATTTAGCTTAACAATCTCACGGTCAACAATCTTCTCAATAACTTCAAGAGAAAGATGTTTAAACTCAACTACTGAACTTAGACGATTTCTAAACTCAGGAGAGAAGAAATCTTTTAAGGCATTGTCTGTTTTACTTGAACTGTCCTTGTTGAAGCCCATTACATTTGCCTCTTTTGTACCAAGATTAGAGGTCATAATAAGTATAACATTTTTAAAATCGCTTACCATTCCATTGTTGTCTGTAAGCTTCGCCCCATCCATAACTTGAAGTAAAATATTCATAATATCTGGATGTGCTTTTTCAACCTCATCAAGAAGTAGAACCATATGTGGGTTCTTTTTTGTCATTTCGGTTAGAAGTCCACCCTGCTCATAACCAACATACCCAGGAGGAGCCCCAATAAGTCTACTTAGAGAGTGTTTCTCCATATATTCACTCATATCAAGTCTCTCAAAGTGAATATTCATACTCTCTGCAAGTTCTGTACTAAGTGCTGTCTTACCAACACCTGTAGGACCTACAAACAAGAACGAACCAATTGGCGAATTCTCTTTATTTAATCCAGCATATGAACGTTTAATTGCTTGAACAACCGTATCAATAGCATCGTCTTGTCCAATAATTTTTGACTTAATCTCTTTAGCCATATTTTTTAACTTGCCAACACTGTCTGAACTTACAACAGTAGATGGAAGTTTCAACATGCGAGCAACTGACTCTTCAATATCTGTAGCAGTTACAATCACATTAGCTTTATCTCTAAGCATAAAATGAGCCCCAACTTCATCAATAATATCCATCGCTTTATCTGGTAAAAAACGGTCATGTAGATACTTCACACTTAAGTCTACAGCAGCTTGTAATGCATCATCTGAGAATGAAATCTTATGGTACTCTTCATACTTATTTTTAACCCCCTGCAAAATGATCATTGTATCGGCTACAGAAGGCTCATCAATATCAATTTTAGAGAAACGACGAGAGAGTGCTTTATCTTTGTCTAAATGGTTTCTAAACTCAGCATAAGTTGTAGCCCCAATACACTTTAACTCACCTCTTGCAAGTGCTGGTTTAAGTAAATTTGCAGCATCCATGCTACCACCACTTGTAGAGCCAGCACCTACCAAAGTATGTATCTCATCAATAAATATTATAGCTCTATCAATAGTTTGAATTTCAGTCAAAACACCTTTAAGACGTTTCTCAAAATCACCTCTGTACTTTGTTCCAGAAATCATCGAACCCAAGTCTAAACCAAATACCAAACTACCTTTTAAAATCTCAGGTACATCGTCATTAGCAATCTTAAGAGCTAACCCCTCTGCAATAGCTGTCTTACCAACCCCTGGTTCACCAACTAACAGTGGGTTATTCTTTTTACGTCTACAAAGAGTCTGCATAACACGGTCAATCTCATTAGTACGTCCAACCACAGGGTCAATTTTTCCAGCTCTAGCAACTTCAACTAACTCTGTAGTATAGGCAGAAAGATTAGGATAAGAATCCTCTTCTTCACTATTAGTCAATACTTCTGATGGATTTTCAACATCACTGTGAGAAATTACTTCTAAAATATCTAAACGTGTTACTCCCTCATGCGTTAAAATAGCATAAGCATAACTTTTCTCTTGCGTAAATATAGATGCCAGTAAATCACCTATCTTCGCTTCACTGCGTCCAGAAGCATTAATGTGTGTTACCATGTCATTCATTACATTTGAAAGAGTTACAGTCTCGTATGGATTATGCTCCCCCTCTTCATCTTCTAACGCTTCCATTACAGGGTTATTACTCTCAATATAATTAAGCGTAAGCTCTTTCATATCTTCAATATTAGCACCAACCATGCTCAATATTTCGCTCCCCTCTTTACTCTTTAAAATAGACAAAAAGATATGCTCTAAAGTCAAATACTCATGCCTACTCTCTTTAGCAAACTTAACTGACTCCCTAAAAATATTGTTTAATTCTATACTTATCATTTTTTCTCCTTTAAAATATAATAACTTACTATACTTCTTCTAGTGTGGCTAATAGTGGAAACCCATTAGTTTTAGACAAAGCTTTAACTTGATGTACCTTTGTCTCTGCAATTTCATAAGTGTAAATACCACAAGTACCTCTACCTGCTTTATGTACTTCAATCATAATCTCTTCTGCTTCTTGTAAATTTTTATGAAAAATACCCATTAAAACTTCAATCACAAAATCCATACTAGTATAGTCATCATTGTGTAATAGCACTTTATATTGAATTGGTTCATCCAATGCCAACTCAATTTCTACTTCTTCGTCGATTTTTGCCAACGTCATATCCTCTGAAATATATAGACTGGTTTAAAGTCTTATAGTAAATAGTATAGCTTATTTTATGTTACAATCCTACTAAAATTTTGGAGTTTCCCATGAAAACCCTTTTTGTAACAGCAACCAATACTAATGTTGGGAAAACTTATACCACTATAAAACTTATTGAGAGCTTTGCTAAACAAGGTATTTTAGTTGGTGTCTGTAAACCCATCGAAACAGGTGTAGTTACAGAAGCACCAGATGCTACTCTACTTTTAAAAACCGTACAAAAATACAATGCAAACTTCAAAGACCTAACTCCCCTAGAGATTACAGCCTACACCTTCCCTCTCCCAGCAGCTCCCTTTTGTGCAGACACAGAACAAATCATAAAAATTGAGCATATTAAAAACAAAATAGACGAACTCCAAAAACTCTGTGACCTACTCATTGTAGAAGGTGCAGGTGGGCTTTTTGTTCCCATTACAAAAAACTACAACATGATAGACCTAGCCAAAGAGTTAAATAGCATGACCCTTTTAGTAACACCCTCAAGACTCGGATGCATAAATGACACACAACTGAGCATTGAAGCTTTAAAAAATAGAAATATTCCTTTTGAATGGTGTGTAAATCTGTTTGAAGACAAAGAAGAGTTTGAAAAAGTTACACAACCTTTTTATGATGCTGTTTATAATGGGTGGTGGAGTTTGGATGAGGGGTTAGATGGGTTTTGTAAAGCTATTGACCTCAAAGAACAGTAGGGTCGGTTCACCGACCAACATCA
>Ga0256827_10000399_pt1 | contig 26979 bp, 21 predicted proteins | sample CV84metaG_FD_185977 | JGI IMG/M metagenome (GOLD analysis project Ga0256827, IMG submission 185977) | Hydrothermal vent microbial communities from East Pacific Rise, Pacific Ocean - CV84 | ecosystem: Environmental > Aquatic > Marine > Hydrothermal vents | place: Pacific Ocean: East Pacific Rise...
TGATGATTTTAGATCATTAAAAGGAAAAACTAATTCTGGTGTTCTTGCTGCTGGTCCTGATGCGGCAAAGACTCAGTTTTTAGCAGGTTGTAAAAATGCTGCTGCTGCTCCTGCTGCTGGTGAAAACTTTGCTCCAGGTACAGCTGCTAATAATCCATCAACTCACAAGTTTAGAATTGATATGCGATTGAAACCAAGTATTCCTGCAACATGGCCAAATTCTACTGAGACTATTGGTGCAACTACTGTTGCTGGACCTTCAGGTTCTACAGTTACTTTTACACAAGCAGGGTATTATTATCTTGAAGTTGTTTATGCTTTAGTTGAAGATTTATAATAATCTTAATTTATTGAATTAATGGAAAGAGGTATTTATGAATACTTCTTTCCATTATTTGTTATAATAAAGGCTTTATGAAGTGTTTTAAATTATTATTTGTATTATTATTTATATGTTTAGAATTTGCTTCTTTAGCACAGAAAAAAGTTCAATTTGAATTAACAACTTCTCCTAATATTATTTTTGATTTTAATACAATTCAGAAGTATGAGAGTGGTATAATTTATTTGAATGCCGTAACATTAAATCTTAATGTTGAAGATCCTCCAGCTCCTGGTGGTGCAGTTAGTTTCGATTTGTATGTGGGTGCAGAAGATGCTAGTTTAAATTCAACTACTGTTTGGCATGAGATTCAGTCGTATTCAAATACTGGCTCTACGCCTGGTGTTGGTTTGGTTCAGATGAGATTTAGAAATACTAACTCAACTTCTCAGGTAAATGGGTTCTTTAATTTGACTGAGATGGCAAATCCAACTTATATTATAGGTACTGCTGCCTTAGATGCAATTGTTAATTGTCCTCTTCAAGGAACTAATGAAAAGGGAAAATATGATTCAAGTCCAGGATGTCATAAGTTTAGAGTAGACCTTAAAATTAAACCAGATTTTACATATAAGAGTGGTTTGTATGAGTTATATATACATTATATAATTATTGAAAATCTTTAAGACATAATGAAAAGAATACCATTTTTTGTTATTTACTTTTTTAGTTTTATTCATTTGGCTTATGGTCAATATGGTGAAGCAACAAAGAATGTTAGTGCTTATGGTGTTCAGATGGGTTTTACAAGTGATCGATCTAAAATTAGAGCTACAGAGGTAGCTTCCAATGTTTTGTATATTACGAATGGTACAGGTAAAACAATGAGTCTAGACCTGCAAATTAATGCTCCAGCTGGCTGGAAACTATATACTAAAGTTGATAGAAAAATAGTACTTAAACCTAACGATACATTATATTTTCCTTTGCGTGTTAGACCTGCATATCAAGTATCAGGTAATACTAACTATGTAATTAATGTATTTCTATCTTCTGAAAGCTTTACTATTGCTAATTCTATATGGTATGTTGAAGTCGAAAAAATATCTAATTGGAGTGCCTATACTCCATCAAATAAAAAATATTTTACTAATTTAATTGATTCTACAGATTTTAGTGTTGTTATCTCTAACGATGGTAATTCTGATGAAGCTTTACAGTTGAGAATCGCACTTGAGAAAGATATTATTATTCTTGATATGCTTGGTAATCCTATTTCATTATCACCCATATCGGTGTATTTAAAAGGAGGGCAAGATACAACCCTGACATTTACAGCAAAGTTGTTGAAAAATAATAAATTACCAGAAGTTAATGGGAATAAATTTGTTCCAAAAAAGGATTTTAAAGTAAAGTTGAAGGTATTAAATGAAAAACTAGGTAAAGGAAATAATAGAGAATGGTCAGGAAGTGTTGATTTTTATAAGGTTGATAATTCAACCAAAATTGAAGACACTAGATACAATTCACTACCTTTTACCATTGAACTTAATACCTATGATGCTTTGTCAGATAACACATATAATGCGTTAAGTATATATGGTAATAGAGTTTTTAAAAATAGTAGTGTTTTAAATTATTATTTTCAAGCTAATTTTATAAAAAATCAGTTAAACACTAAAACCTACCTTGGCGATTATCAGTATATTGGCTATACACATAAAAGGTTTAGTATTGAATTAGGCGATCTTGGAATGAATATGGCAGGAAGTGTTTTGTCAGGTAAGGGAGCTAAGGCATCTGTAAATATTGCAAAAAATACAATTGGTGCAATATATGTTCAAAGGCCAAGTTTGTTTAAAGATTTTTATGCCTCAGGATTTGGCGTTTTTCATCACCTTGATTTGAGTAAATTTTATTGGGCAAGTAATTATCAGCATGCTAATAATGCATTTAGTAAAATAACTACTGATGTGGGAACTACTAGAATGCGGTTTCGCTTAGGGAGTCGAAATACTATTAATTTAGGTGGAGGTTATAGTATCCAAAAACATATGTGGGATAGCCTTAACACTGTTAATACTACAGGTTATGGAGCAAATCTTACTTATAGTGGTTCATTTAGAAACCTATCTTATGGTCTTAGCGGTAATTATGGTTCTCCTCAATATGTAGTTATGAGAGGGAGTTATAGAGTTAGCCCAACTTTACGATATCGAATTAATCGCAAATATTCTGTTGCTGCATCATATTCATTGTCAAATTATAATCCTGAAATATTTATTCATGGTCATTTGGATACCACTAACTTTTATAGTAAATATGAAGATTATTCATTTAAGTTAAACTATACTAACGGAAGAAATAATTTTATTTTTAATCCAACATATCATAGTTTGGAAAGTTCTCCATTATTCGTTAATACAGGGGGAATGAATATTGATTACCGCTTTGGGGGAAGAGGTCTTTTTAGATTTTATTCTACAACATTCCTAGGGTATTCCTATTTTCCGCTATTTCCAGAATTAAAGGAAATATTTGTTGCATATATTAGAGCTTCTATTAGGTATAAAAAGTTTCAAGCCAGTGTTAGGTATAATTATGGACCTTATTACCAAATGGAACAAATTATGTATATTAATACTCAAGAAAATCCACAAAAGATTTTTATAAATGGGTTTTATGAATATTGGTTCCTAAGTAATAAAATGAGATTGGACTTTAATTTAAACTATTCTTATAATACAATACATAAACGTCAGCAATTAAATCTCAGACCAGAGTTATATTATTTTGCAAATAGCGGATTTAGGTTTAGCTTATATGGTAGATATATTGTTGTAGGAGAGGGTGAATATTATAGAACTTACTATACACATGGTACTTCTACAGAAATGCTTGTTCCTTCTAGTGATTTTTCGAAATTTGAATTTGGTGCAGGTATAAAGTTTAATGTTAATGTTCCTATTAGTTTTAAAAAGAACTATGATGTTGAAATTATAGCTTTTAAGGATATTAATGGTAATGGTGTGAAGGATCATAATGAGACTGGAATTCCTGAAATGTTAATTCATTTAAAGCTTAATGATACTATTACAAATAATGCTAATGTTGAAAATCAATACGATTTTGAGAGAGTTAAGCAATATGATTTGGCTACTAATGGTAAAGGATCTGTTGAATATAAAAATATTCCTCTAGGTGATTATGTAATTACTGCTACACCTTTAACTTCTTTGGGTGGATGGTTTGATGGTAAAACCTTTTATCGAACTATTGATGAAGATAAAAAAATATTTATTCCTTTAAGTCGTGGGGCAAGGTTGAGCGGTGGAATAATTGTTGAACGGGATAAGTACGGAATGCAAAAGAAAATTAATCTTGGGGATATAAGGGTTACTGCTGTAAATCAAAATACTGGTAAGCAGTTTAGTACTTTGACTTCTAGTGATGGAAGTTTTGTATTATTTATTCCAAATGGTGATTATATTGTTATGATAAATGAAAGTGCAGTCTCTAAAAACTTCTCATTTATGCAAAATGATATTCTTTTATTAGTAAATGAAGAATTTGAAAACTATAATGTTAGTTTTTACTTAGCTGAGAATAAGAGAAATATTAATATTAGAGGAAAACGTTCAAGAAGATTACCTATTAATAGAACTAATGGCTCAAGTAGGGGAAGAAGACCTGCTAAGGAAGTTATCCCTGAACAAAAGACACAATTAGAAGATCCTAATTATTTACCAGTAGTGGAACCAACCGAAGAAGGAACAGTGTGGTTAGTACAACTATACCCAGATGAAGGTGCTCGTATGTTAGTTACTGCTTTTGATACACTTAAAGGAACTGCAAATATTAGATGTATTACTGGTCAAAATGGTGGCTTCCTATATATAACTGATAGTTATGCTAAGAAAAAATATGCTAAGAAATTAATGAAGCAGGTTAGTAAGAAAGGTTATGATGGAGCTCAAGTAGTTTCTATGGTATTTGGTAATAAAGTAGTAGAGGCAGATACTACTGCTAAGGAAGAAGATAAAGGTATTGAGAAAACAATAAAAACAGTAGATTCTGAAGAAGATAGAGCATTTTATAGAATTGAGATTAAAGTTTCTCCATCTAAGTTAAAATCAGGAGATTTCATGACAATTATTCCAGATCTGGAGGTGATTTACGAAATTGAACAAGATGGTCTTTATAAGTATGCTGTTGGGCAGTTTGATACGAGTGAAGAAGCGAAAGCTTACAAGAAAGAGCTTATTCAGAAATATGGGCTTAAAGATGCTTTTGTGACACAATATAAAACTGCTTGGTAAGTTATAACTATTAACAAATTTTCCATTTTTTATTTCAGTTAAATAGTAGAAAATATTGTATTATTGCATAAGTTTATGTGTGCTGATACATTATTCTAATTAAGCTAATTATGAAACGCTATTTTAAATCAAATAACAAACTTAATATTGAGTATTTTCGTGCGTTAATGTCTGTTGCTATGGCTGATGGAACCTTGCGCGATGAGGAGAAAGAATTCTTTCAGAATAGAGCTGAAGAGCTTGGTTTTCCATTGGAATCTATACAAGAAATGTTTTCTTCTACAATAGAAGAATTACTAGATACTTCTTCATACGATGTTGATGAAGTAGATTTTCTTACAGATATAGTTGCAATGGCTATGATTGATGGAGAACTTCATAAAGATGAATATGATCTTTGCGTTAAGTTAATTGAGAAGCTTAATTACACAAAAGTGGATTTAGATAATACAATTCATGCACTAAATAATCTTTTAAAATAGAAATTGAAAGTATGAAATTATTAAATATTTTGTTAATAGTATTGACTGTTTTTTTTGTGACTTCTTGTCAGAACGATGCTAAAGTTGAAAATGATGATCATCCTATGATTGTTGTTAAAGACACAAGCTTAATAGAAACTGTATCTGATAAAGAATATAAGAAAATTGAAAAAAATGAACCTAAAAAGATAGTTGTAAAAAAGAAAGAGAAAGCGGCTATTATTACTAAAGAAAAAGTAGAAACGGTTGAGGAAAAGATAGATAAAAAAGACGAGGGTAAGATTAATATGAGGGAAGAGACTGCTGCTGACCTAGAAAATGAGGTAAATGTAAAAGTTGCAAGAGCTGCAAATCCCGATAATGATAATGGAAGTTTTGAAATTAAAGAAGATGCAACTATTAATATTGTTCCCGTGCTTTCTGCTGAGGATAAGGCAAAATATTATGTTCAGTTTAAGATTAAAGTAAGCAAAATTAGTAAAGCTGATTTGTCTAGGTTCTTTCCTGATACTCAAAAGATATATGTTGTTCAGCATCAAGGATTATACAAATATTGTGTTGGCCAATTTGATAATGAAAATGATGCTAAGGTTTATAAGAAACAAGTGGATAAAGAATTTGGGTTTAAAAATTCGGAGGTAGCAACTTACTCAGATGCTTGGTAGTTTATGATATTAATTAAAATTTTGATTTTTCTATAAATAACAATGATATCACTTTTTATTAATGGTATTTTATTAGGGTTGTTGGTTGCAGTATCTTTGGGACCAGCTTTCTTTGCAATCATTCAAACTGGTATTAATCGAGGCTTTAAGTATGGTATCTATATGGCTATGGGGATATCTATTAGTGACATTTCTCTTGTTACTATTAGTTATCTAATTGGAGCTGCACTTTTTGATGACCCTGAAAAAAAAGTTTATATTGGATTAATAGGGGGTATTATTCTTATTATTTTTGGTTCAGTTTCTTGGGCTAAGAAACCAGAAATTCTTAAAAGAAGAAGATATAATACAGACAATCCACCTAAAGACCCACGACCAATTGGGTATGCTCTAAGAGGTTTCTTTATGAATATAGCTAATCCATTTCTGTTCTTCTTTTGGTTTGGGGCGCTTGGATATGTTGGAAAGGAATCAATCCATGGAGATATGCTAAAAAATACTATTATATTCTTCTCTGGTACATTTATGACTATTTTTCTAACAGATATACTTAAGAGTTTTGTTGGTGGTAAAATTAAAGGTTTTCTTAAGCCTAGAAAGGAGATTATTTTAAATAAAATAGTTGGTCTTGCTTTGGTTATTTTTGGAATAGTATTAATATTTAGGACTCTAGATGAATATGGATTCTTCCATTACATGAATAAGTTTTATTAAAGGAAAATACTATGACTATTGAAGAGGCTCAACAGAAAGTAGATGTTTGGATAAAGGAATATGGAGTGAGATATTTCAATGAGCTTACTAATATGGCTATACTTACTGAGGAAGTAGGAGAGGTTGCAAGAATAATCTCTAGAAAATATGGTGAGCAATCGTTTAAGAATGATGAAGGAGATAAAGAATTATCTGATGAACTTGCTGATGTTTTATGGGTTGTAATATGCTTAGCAAATCAAACAGGAATTGATTTAACGGAAGCATTTAAGAAGAATATTGAGAAGAAAACATTTAGAGATTCTGAACGACATAAGAATAATATCAAATTATAAATATTCTGGTTTTAACATGTTTAGACTTATTAATTTATTTTTATTCTTATTTTTATCATCGTCCTCTTTTGCACAAATTATTAAGGTTAAAGTAATAGACGCTTCATCGAGTAGGCCCTTAGCATTTGTAAATGTAAAGTTTAATGATGAACAGAAAGGTGTTTCAACTGATATTGATGGTTATTTTACACTTAAGAATAAAGATTGTTGTAAATCTATAGCGGTTTCAAATATTGGTTATAGAGATACTATCATTGCAGTATCTTCTCTTCATGATAATTCCATTATTAGGCTTGTTAGCATATCATATAACCTTGAAGTTGTTGATATATTGCCGAGTGAGAATCCAGCCTTTTCTATTATAAGGAAGCTTATTAATAATAAGAAATACAATAATCCAGAAAAACAGCAGGACTTTAGCTATAAGGCCTACCATAAATTTATAGTCACTGGTGATGCTGAAGCTATTAAGAAGAAGTTGGCTGACACTACTCATATTGATAGTAACCTGATAGAAATGGATGAGTTTCTTAGTTCACAGCATCTATTAATTATAGAGAGTGTAAGTGAAAGATACTTTAAATCGCCTAATAAGAATAGTGAAAGAATTATTGCTACTAGAGTTTCAGGACTTAGTGATCCTTCATTTGCTTTTTTGAGTAGTCAGCTTCAGTCGTTTAGTTTCTATAATAAGACTATAGATTTAATGGATAAACACTATATTAATCCACTTACCAAAGCTAGTTTAAATAAGTATTTTTATTTACTAGAGGACAGTATCTTTTCTGATTTTGATACTACATATATTATTAGTTTTAGACCTTATAAGGGAACTAATTTTGATGGTTTGAAAGGGCAAATACATATTAGTTCATATAAATTTGCAATAAAAAATGTAATTGCCGAGCCAGCAGATTCATTGGTAGATATTGGAATACGCATTCAACAGAAGTATGATTTAATTAATAATGAGTTTTGGTTTCCGACTCAACTTAATTCAGATTTAATATTTTACAATGTTATTTTTAGTGGAACCTATCTAAAGGGTATTGGTCGAACCTATTTAAGGGAGATAAAGATAAATCAAGGTTTTAGTAAAAAAATTAGGTTTAATAATATTGTACTTGAAATGGATCCAAATGCTAGTAGTAAAAAAAGTGATGATTTTTGGAATACTAATAGAATAAGTCTTCTTGATAGCCTCGATACAGAAACATATAGAGTTATTGATAGCCTTGGTGAAGCAGAGCATTTTGATAGAAAACTATGGGTTTATTCAAGTTTATTAAATGGTCGTATTCCATTGGGGCCAATTGATATGGAATTAGATAAATTCTTTCAATACAATGAATTTGAAGGTTTCAGAATGGGTTTAGTCTTGAAAACTAATGATAGGTTATCTAAGGTAGTGCAATTTGGAGCTTATGGTGCTTGGGCTACACGAGATTATCAATGGAAATATGGTGGCTCAATGGATGTTAATATTTGGTCTAGGCAAGATGTTAATTTTAAAATTGAATACCAAAACGATGTTTTTGAAAGTGCTCAACAATATAGTTTTGGTAAGAAAAGTATGTTTAATGATGAAGGATTAAGAAATTTTGTTATTAAAAAGATGGTTTATCACAAAACAGCTAATTCCAATATAAGTTTTAGAGCTCTTCCTCATTCCTCATGGAATATTGGCTTTAATTATTCGCAAATAGATTCTCCAGATAACTATCAGTTTGTAATAAGAGATGATGGTAATAATTATGTTTCTAAGGGTGATTATAATATAGCAGAATTTCATGCTGGCTTTCGATTCGCTTATAAAGAGAAATTAATGGCTAATAAATCTAGAACAATTAAATTAGGGACAAATTACCCTATTTTAAATATACATTATACTAATGCTATAAGTGATGTTTTTAATTCTGAATTAGATTATCAGAAGCTTGATATTCAAATTGATTACAGTTATTATTTGAGGTTCTTGGGTAAAACATCATGGAGAATTGTAGCAGCTAAAGTTTTTGGAAATGCACCATGGTATAAACTTTATAATGGAAAAGGTAGTTATATTCCTTTCTATGTTGAAGTGCCAAATTCATTTGGAACAATGAGAGTAAATGAATTTTTGTCAGATAGATTCGTAGCAGTTTACTTTAAACACGATTTTGGGCATTTATTGTTTGGAGACAAACCGTTTATTCCTCAGCCAAGTATTGTATCTAGCTTTTCTATAGGAGAATTGAATAATCCAAATTTACATAAAAACATTGAATATAGTACTCTTGAAAAGGGATTTTATGAATCAGGCATTCTGCTAAATTCCATTCTTAAATCAGGTATTTCTAATATTGGTTTCGGAGTGTTTTATCGGTATGGTCCTTATTCCTTTGATAATGTTGCCGATAATTTCTCATACAAACTAACTTTGAAGTATGGTATTTAGGGAAAGTAATTAATCTTTCTAAGATAATATATTCTTATATTTACTATTAGTCTCTCTCTTTAAATATATCGGCATTGTCAACCTTCTGGCCAGAATACTGCTGAACTTCTTCACTCATATATTTTAGCTCTATTCCCACCTGTTTAAACATTTCCTCAGATTCTTTACCTGCATGGTATTTCTTTTCACAAACTACTCTTTTAATCCCACAGTTTATTATTAACATAGCGCAAGTGCGGCATGGAGTCATTCTGCAATAAAGACTAGAACCTTCAAGTGCAATTCCTCTTTGAGCAGCTTGGGTAATGGCATTTTGTTCAGCGTGTACTGTACGAACACAATGCTGAGTAACAGACCCATCTTCATGAATCACTTTTTTAAATAAATGTCCTACATCATCGCAATGGGGTAGACCTCTAGGAGAACCAACATATCCTGTTACTAATATCTGTTTATCCTTTGTAATTACACAACCACTTCTACCTCTATCGCAAGTTGCTCTTTTTGCAACGGTATCTGCTAGTTGAATAAAATATTCATCCCATGATGGTCTTACGAATATTTCTTTATTTTCTTCACTCATTTTATAGAATATTAGTTAAGGTTTCTTCAATTTTCTTATTAAGACTATCAATGTCTCCATCATTATTAAATACAAAATCAGCCATGCTAATGCATTTAGATAAATTTTGTTTATTTGGATCTGTGGTATTCATTTCTCGAGCTTCATTAGCCAAGAAAGTATTATAATCAATGGAATCTGTATCCGATTTACGTAATGTTATTCTTTCGTATCTAACTTTTGGATTAGCATCTACAGCAAAAAGATAGAAAGATGCTTTTTGTTTTAGTGAAAGTATTTCACCAGGAGTTCTTATGCTTTCAATTATACAATTTTTGTTTTCGGAAACAGCTTTTAAGTATAGTTGGTCTGTGATATACGATGGTGAATTGTTTGCTCTTAGTTCATTTGCTACCATAGTCATACTATCTCTGTCAACCTTTAACTTTCGCTTTTTTATTTCTTCTATCAGATAATCTCTAACTGAATAATGAGAAAATCCATATTTATCCTTTAAGAATTCAACAATTGTTCCTTTTCCTGCTCCTAAAGTTCCTGTGATACCAATTACTACCATATTTAATATGTCTTTTTTTCTTTTAAATCAGCAATCCATTTTTCGTCAACTTCTAAAGCTTTAAAATTAAGAATTGCATCTAATAGAGCGTTAGGTTCAGATTCAAAAATAACATTATGTCTGTGTTCAGTCTTCATGAATCTATCTTCTGCAATACGATCAAACATCATAATTAAAGAATCGTAATAACCATCAATATTAAGAAATCCAACTGGTTTCTCACTCCAACCTAATTGAAAATATGTGAGTACTTCCATTACTTCATCTAAAGTACCAAAACCACCAGGCATTGCAATAAAAGCATCTGATAAATCATTTATCTTATTCTTTCTGTCACTCATATTGTCTACAACTATCATCTCCGTCAAACCACTATGTCCAACTTCTTTTTCTAGTAGAGCAGTTGGCATAATTCCAATAGCTTTTCCTCCTTCAGTCATAGTCTTATCTGCTATAATTCCCATTAAACCAACTTTACCACCTCCAAAAATTAAATCTATATTATTTTTGGCTAGTAAGTCTCCCAATTCTTCAGCTTTTTGACTATAAATTTCTTTCGAGCCAACACTAGATCCACAAAATACTCCTATACTTTTTATTTCCATTATGTTGTAATTATTTCAAATCTTTAACTTTCAACCCCCAACTTTCAACTCCCAACTTCCAACTCCCAACTCATAACTTCTCCACATCAATTTTCTTTTCAAAAGTTTTTTCTCCACTAGGATTGTCACTGAGAAATTGTAAGTCTTTCACAAATCTTTCAATATCAGATGTTTCAAATCCTTTTTCCTCAGCTGCTTCCTCTAAGCTCCCCCAAATAGGTTCGCCACATACAATACATCTTATACCTTCATCCATAAGGTATTTTACTGAAGAGGGAACCTCATCTATTAGTTCTTCAATGGTAATTTCTTTAGTTATTTTCATTTTAAGCAAATGTAATTTAATAGTATTAATGATTGTAGTTGCAAAGATACACATTTGGTTATAATAGTCTTGTAATATTGTTGAAATGGAGATTTAGTGAAAGATGTTAAGATAGGTAATTGCTAAAATCATTATTATTAAAGGTTTAAGAGGATTTTAGATGGTTTAAGAATGCATTTATTATTATATAATCTACTTTATTTAATTTATTTGACATTTTTTAATGTTGTAATATGCGGGTTAACAGATATATAAGGAGATATTATAAGTATTTAACAATTGCTTACTTTATTATACTGGTATTCAGGCTAATAGCCTTTGTTGATAATTTTTAGAAAAACATAATAGATAGAAAATCAATTAGATATGTATTAATAACTTTGTAAATTATTTAATAAAAAGTTTGGTTTTTCAGTTGAATAGGTTTTTCTTTGCAAACTGTTTAATTTAAAATATAATAACATGTCAGACATTGCAAACAGAATTACCGCTATTATCGTTGACAAATTAGGTGTTGACGAAAACGAAGTTACTCCAGAGGCTAGTTTTACTAACGACTTAGGAGCAGACTCTTTAGATACAGTTGAACTTATCATGGAATTCGAAAAGGAATTTAATATTGCTATTCCAGATGATAAAGCTGAAGGTATCGGAACTGTTGGAGAAGCTATTTCGTATATAGAAAGTAATTCATAAACACTAATTAGCTCATTTGATGAGATTAAAACGTGTAGTAGTTACAGGAATAGGAGCTCTTACTCCATTAGGAAATAACCTTGCTGAAACATGGAAGGCTATGATTAATGGGGTAAGCGGCGCTGCTCCTATTAAGAACTTTAATGCAGAGAAGTTTAAAACTCAATTTGCATGTGAAGTTAAAGACTTTAATCCACTAGATTATTTCGACAGAAAAGAGGCTCGTAAATATGATCCTTGTGCACAGTTTGGAATTATTGCTGCAGATCAGGCAGTTAAGGATAGTGGTTTAGATCTAGAAAAAGAAGATTTAGAAAGAATTGGAGTTATTTGGGGTTCCGGTATTGGTGGCCTAAAGACATTCTCTGATGAGGTGACTTATTTTGCAAAGAGTGAAGTACCTCGTTTTAATCCTTTCTTTATTCCAAAGATGATAGCTGATATTACAGCTGGTCATATCTCAATTAAGCATGGATTTATGGGGCCAAACTATACTACGGTATCAGCTTGTGCATCATCATCCAATGCTATGGCTGATGCATTTAACTATATTCGTATGGGGAAAGCTGATGCATTTGTTACTGGTGGCAGTGAGGCTGCAATTTATGAAGCTGGTGTGGGTGGATTCAATGGAATGCACGCTATCTCTACTCGAAATGAATCCCCTACGGAGGCATCACGACCTTTTGATAAAAATCGTGATGGTTTTGTTATGGGAGAAGGTGGAGTATCGTTAATTTTTGAGGAATTAGAACATGCTCTTGCTCGTAATGCAAAAATCTATGTTGAAGTAATTGGTGCTGGAATGTCAGGTGATGCATATCATATGACTGCTCCTCATCCTGATGGTGCTGGTGCCGCTAAGAGTATGAAAGATGCAATACTTGATGCAGGATTAAGTGTTAATGATGTTGATCATATTAATACTCATGGTACATCTACTCCTGTTGGTGATGTTGCTGAGCCTAAAGCTATTGCTTCTTTATTTGGAGAGCACGCTAAAGAAATTTATGTAAACTCTACCAAATCAATGACAGGTCACCTTTTAGGTGCTGCTGGTGCTATTGAAGCCTTAGCGACTATTATGGCGATTCATGATGGCATTATTCCTCCTACAATTAATTTTAAGGAGAAGGATGATAACATTGATTATGATGCTATCAACTTTGTTTTTAATAAAGCTGTTAAAGCAGATATTAATGTAGCCCTTAGTAATACATTTGGTTTTGGAGGTCATAATGCTTCAATGCTATTTAGAAAATTTAGTAAATAATCTATTTTGGCATTAAGCTTTAGAGGATCGATTAAAGCAAAGTTCGCTAAAGACGAAGAGAAAGAATTGACAAATTCTATAAAAAATATTTTCGGGTTTTATCCCGGAAATATTTTTTTATATGCCTTAGCTCTAAGGCATAAGTCTGTAGCCGAAGATTTGAAGAGTGGTGTTAAGAATAGTAACGAGAGACTTGAATTTCTCGGTGATGCAATTCTTAGTGCTGTTGTAGCAGACTATTTATTTAAAATTTTTCCATATAAAGACGAAGGTTTCCTTACTAAAATGAGGTCTAAAATGGTGAGTAGAGCTCAACTGAATAAGCTTGCTGTTAAAATGGGAATCAACGAACTTATACGAGCGACAAAAGATAAAGGTAGTCAACCTAAATCGTTGAATGGTGATGCTTTTGAAGCTATAATTGGAGCTATTTATTTGGATAAAGGCTATAAGTTTACTCAGAAGGTTATTATCAATAGAATATATAAGTTATCCATTGATATTGATGAGTTGGAGAAAACAGAAACAAATTATAAGAGTCGTCTTATTGAGTGGTCACAAAAAGAAAAAAAGAAGATAGAATTTAAGCATTCTAAAGAGCAAACTCCAAATTCTAGAAATGTGCACCATATAGATTTGTATATTGAAGATGAATTGTTTGCTTCAACTAAAGATTCATCTATTAAAGCTGCAGAACAAAGTGCTGCTGAGAAAGCGTGCTTAAAATTGCAAGAAATAAGAAATAAAGAAGAGAAATAGAAGCTGTCTTTTTCTACCTTCGCTTTCCAATGAATTATCCTTTATCTTTTTTTTCAGGTTCCCAATCAAAGATTTCGTATTTATTATTAGGGCGCCAATGTTGATATGATTTAAAACCTCTAAGATAGAGAGCTCTTTTAGAAACTTTTTTTATGGGGCTTAAACTAGCTTTAGGCTTCGATAGATAAATGATATTACTTATTCCACTTCCATTAAATAATACCCTCATATCGCTTGAACTAGCTAGGTTTACACCGACTAGTGTATTATCTTCTTCTTTTACAAAATATATAGATTGAGCATTGCTTAGAACTTTAACATAGTCTATACTCTCGTTCTTAAAATAAGCAATAAAGTTCCTTCCAGATACTTGATTATAATAATCTAGTGTATCATGTTGTAATACAAATGCATTAGTATCAACATAAAGACGAGTAATCTTTCCATTCTTAACAATAGCTCTAATTCTTTTACCTGACATTTGACTATTATCGCCCCAAACTAATGGTTTGTTATAGAAGTATAAAACAGAATCAATAAGAGAGTAAACCAAAGAATCACATTTTCCTTGAATGTCTTTTTTGAAAAACTTAGTTTTATTATAGGCATAGAAATATTCAGCATTTTGGTTAGTATCAAAATCGAGTCTTAGAGTATCCGCATGAATAAATAGTGAGTCCTTTTCTTCGCTTATCATAATCGCTAATGCACTATCAGTAAAAAAGGAGGTTCCTCCATTTTCCCAGTATTCAGCATAGCTACCTTTAATAATAATGTTTTTTACACTATCAACTAGTTTAACCCTTTTAAGAGCTTGTCCAAAACCTTTATTTCTATCATAATAAAGGCTATCAGCATACAATTTTTGAGTTTTACCTTTTAGTAATGTGTTTTTCTGAAATCTTGAAATATTTGTGTTAGTATTATACCATCCATTCTCACAGTAGATTGAATTTGTTTCGCTAACAATAGTAGTAGGACCTAGAAAAAATGCTGTTTCAGTATTGCTATTGTATATCAATGTATCGGAGTACATTGTATAATCAGGATTTATAAGAACGACATTTCTTTTAAAATGAAATATTTTCTTTTTGCTGTAATAATTACCAATATCACTAGTTAATGTATTCTCTTTGTCTACAGTAACACCTCCGTCAAAGTAAAATGCAGACTTGTTTTTTAAAGAATAGTTTAGATTATTGGTTCTAAGAGTCATCTTTTTGTCCTTCATCTGAACATTTCCTCTTAGTTTAGCTATTTTTGAATTACCACTATAGTATAGAATATCAGAATAAATATGAACAGAGTCCTTGTCAATAATATGAACATTTCCATATGCGTCAAATTTATTCTTCCTATTAAAGAAATATGCACTATCACAATATATTAAAGTTCCTGATTGTTTGAAGGCAACGTTACCAATTAAGCGTTGACCTTTCATTCCGTTATAAACAACAGGTTTTAGAACTTTTGCATGCAGGAGTTTAACTTTAGACCTCCTTTGAGCAGAGATCTGAGTTCCAAACAATAAAATGAATAATAAAAGTATATACTTCATTCAAAATGTAATTTGCTGCAAATATATTCAAAGCAGTTAAACTTCTAACAACAGCTTTTCTTATTTATTGTTAACTTAAATAATTCTAAATTATTTAATCATTTTATAATAGCTGTTTAATTTATACGTTCATTTAGTAATTCATTCAGAAATCTATTTTATATTTGCCAACGTAAATTTTAATACAGAACAATTTGTACAAATTAGATAAATTCATAGTAAAATCATATATAGGACCGTTTATCCTAACCTTTTTCATTTCACTATTTGTATTGCTTATGCAATTCTTATGGAAATATGTTGATGATTTGGTTGGAAAAGGTTTTGATTTTTATGTTATTGCAGAGTTAATGTTTTATGCTTCGGCTACATTTGTACCAATGGCATTACCTTTAGCTGTTTTATTATCTTCTTTAATGACATTTGGTAATCTTGGCGAAAGCTATGAATTAGTTGCTATAAAATCTGCAGGAATTTCACTTCAAAGAGTTATTAGACCCTTGATAATTTTTATTATTTTGCTAAGCGGAGGGGCTTTTTATTTTTCTAACTTTATTTTGCCTAAAGCAAATCTGGAGTTTTATTCTCTACTTAGAGATGTAAGACATCAAAAACCTGCAGTTTCTATTGAGGAAGGTGTATTTAACTCTGATATTGGAGATTTTGTAATTAAGGTTGGTAAGAAGCATTCTGATGGTGCAAGCATAGAGAAAGTAATAATTTATAATCATACTGGGAATTCTGGTAATAATAATATTACTCTTGCTGATAAAGGTAGGATGGAAATGACTGATGATAAGAAGTATCTTGTTCTTACTTTGAATGATGGTGTAAATTATAATGAGAATGAAGTAAAAGATAAAAAATCTGATAAATATCCATTACAGATTACTCACTTTAAGAAAGAAATTCAAAGAATTAATCTCGATGGTTTTAGTTTTAAGAAATCGGATAGGGGTTTGATGAGAAATAATTATCAGATGCTTAATATTAGTCAGTTAGAATATTTCGAGGATTCCATTCATTTTCAGCTTGATAGTATGATAGGTGGTTTTGTAGATTATGCAGTTAATGATTTGGGTTACTTTAAAAATTATTATCAAGAGCAAGTAAAACTAGATAGTTTAAATTCCAATTCTCATTATCGTGATAGTATTGATGCTGAGATAAGTAAATTAGAAGTTTCTAATAAAATTAAGAATAAGAAGAAATCAATTGCATTGAATAAATCTAAGAAGAGTAAGGAAGTTAATTCACCAATACTTAAGGATGATTTTATTCAAAATTTTGATAGTTTAGAACAGGTAAGAGTTGTTGTTGGAGCATTATCTTTAGCTAGAAATGCTTCCTATCAATCAAAAACATCCTTTGAAAGAATTAATGCTAAAAGTAAATATCTTGCAAAATACAAAGTAGAATGGCATCGTAAGTTTACTTTGTCAGTTGCTTGTATAATTTTGTTTTTTATTGGAGCCCCTCTTGGAGCAATTATTCGAAAAGGAGGATTGGGAACTCCATTGGTTATTTCTATATTGATGTTTGTCCTTTATCATGTATTTACAATAATTGGAGAAAAATCTGTAAAATCTCAGGTAATGGATCCTTGGATTGGTATGTGGATGGCGAGTTTTATCTACCTACCTATTGGAGTGTTTCTTACATGGAAAGCAACTACAGATGCTCCACTTTTGGATTCAGAATCATGGCATAAATTCTTTAGTAAATTTAATATCTTTGCGAAACTGAAGAAAAGCAAGTAAAATGCAAAAGTCTGACAACGCATTAAGAATTCTGCAATTTTGTAATAAACCACCTTATCCTCCAATGGACGGAGGTGCAATCGGAATGCATAATGTAAGTCAAGCATTTATTGATAATGGCTTTGATTTAACGATATTAACGGTTAATTCCTCAAAGCATTTTGTAGATGTAGATAAACTTCCAAAAAAATATATTCAAGAAACTAAATTTAAAGCAATTGAAGTAGACTTGAGCATAAAGATATTTCCTGCATTTGTTAACCTATTTTATACTAAGAAGTCCTATAATATTAGTCGTTTTTATAGTAATAAAATGGCTAGTAAGCTTATAAATATTCTCAAGGCAGAAGACTTTGATATCATTCAAATAGAAAGCATCTTTCTTAAAGATTATATTCCTATCATAAGAAAGTATTCAAAAGCTAAATTAGTTCTTAGAGCACCAAATGTTGAATTTATTATATGGCAGAGATTAGCAGAATTAGAAAGCAATTTTTTTAAAAAAATCTATCTAAATATACTTTCAAAACGGCTTAAGAAAGAAGAACTTGAAACATTTAATGATGTTGATGCGATTTATACTGTTACGGAAAGGGATATGAATATTATTAAATCATTTGGATTTGATAAGTATATCACTTTTGTACCTACTGGAATAGATGTAACTAAGAATATAGATACCTCGGAAGTTGAAGTAGAATACCCATCCATATTTCACCTAGGGGCTTTGGATTGGATGCCCAATCAAGAAGCTGTAAAATGGTTGCTAGATAGAGTTTGGCCACAGTTACATAAACAATTTCCTGATTTAAAATTTTATATAGCAGGACGGCGTACTCCAAAATGGCTATTAGAGTTAAAAGAAGGTGGAGTTGAAGTAATTGGAGAAGTTGATAATGCTGCACAATTTATCAAATCCAAAGCAATAATGCCTGTTCCTTTATTTTCTGGAAGTGGAATGAGAGTTAAAATAATTGAAGCAATGATGCTTAAGAAAGCCGTTGTTTCCACTTCTATTGGTATTGAAGGAATAATACATAAGGATGGTGAAGATGTTCTAATTGCTAACACAGCAGAAGAATTTGTGGATAGTATAAGTTTGTTAATATCAAATAGTGAAAAATATAAAAGTATCTGCAAGAGAGCAGTAGCTAATATTGAGAGGAATTATTCTAATGAAGTTTTAGCCGAAAGATTAGCTAGATTTATTACTAAACTATAAGTAACATTATTCGTATTTTTACGTAGAATATTAGAATAACACTTTTTAAGTTAGATTTCTTACTTAATAGATTTAGAATGATTAAAAATATAAACTATATAGGTTTAATAATTGGCTTTTTATTTTTTAGCCATCACATTGTTGCCGAAGATATTAATTTTAATAATACAATTAGTTATGCTAGTTATTCTCCATATATTTCTTGTGGAGGAAGTCTAAGTGCAGCAACACTTCCTTTTACCGAGGATTGGGAATCTTATAATGGTTCATTATCAGATGATGGTGACATATATTGTGGAACAACTTATAAATGGGAGTTTGAAACATCAACTACAGATGGTAGAGCTCAATGGGGGACTAATGCTCATCAAACAAATGGAGGAAGTGGGGCATTAACATTGGTGAAAAATAGTGATGATGCAACTCTAGACACTAACTTTGCAATTCTTACAATAGATTTAAGTAATTATACAACATCTACTAATTTAGAACTTGAATTTGATTATGTTGATCATGGTGATGAAAATCAAGACAATGATAGAATATGGATAAGAGGAAGTAGTAGTGATAATTGGGTAGAAGCTTATAATTTAGCACCAGAATCACAAACTGATGATACTTATTATACTATTAATTCAATTGATATTGATAATATCCTTTCTAATGCAAGTCCTTCTCAAACTGTTAGTTCCACGTTTCAAGTTAGGTTTGGTCAAGAAGATGATCATTCAATTACTTATGATGGTGTTTCTTTTGATAATATTAAAATTAAAGAAATTAGTTGCACTAAACCAAGTTCATTATCAGCATCTAGTATAACTCATAATTCAGCAAGTTTAAGCTGGACAGAAACTGGTTCTGCAACAACCTGGGACATTGAATATGGTGCAGAAGGCTTTTCTCAAGGAAGTGGTACAACTATCTCAGGAACTACGTCAAATCCATATGCTTTAGGTAGTTTGTCTTCAAATACGTCATATGACTATTATGTAAGAGCAAGTTGTGGTGGAGGTAGTTACTCATATTGGGCAGGACCATATACGTTCTTGACCTCTTGCTCTGTATTATCTGCTGTTACCTTACCTTTTACAGAGGATTGGGAATCGTATAATGGAACTATGAGTGAGGATGGAAACGTATATTGCGGAACTCAATATAATTGGACTTTTACACACTCATTATCAACAGGTAGAGTAAGGTGGGGTACTGATGCTTTTCAAGTAAATACAGGAAATGGCGCTGTAACCTTAGATGATAATCTTAATGGAGGAGATGATAATACAAACTACTTAACTCTAACAATAGACCTAAGTGATTATACATCATCTACTTATTTAGAATTGGCATTTGACTATGCAGATCATCAGAATGAAAATCATCATAATAATTATGTCTGGATACGTGGTAGCAGCTCTGAGGCATGGGTTCAAGCATATAATTTAGATCCAGAAGCTCAAACTGATAATACATACCAATCAATTAATTCTATTGATATTGATAATATTTTATCAAATGCGTCTCCATCTCAAACTGTTAGTTCAAGTTTTCAGGTTAAGTTTGGTCAAGAAGATGATTATACTACTACTAATGATGGTATTTCATTTGATAATATTAATATTAAAGAGAACTCTTGTATAAAGCCTACAAATTTATCTGCTTCTAGTATAACCCATAATTCTGCAAGCTTAAGTTGGACTGAAAACGGCACAGCAACAGATTGGGATATAGAATATGGCGCAGAAGGTTTTTCTCAAGGTAGTGGGACAACAGTTACAGGTGTTGGCTCTAATCCTTATACATTAGGAAGTTTATCATCAAATACATCCTATGATTATTATGTGAGAGCGAGTTGTGGAGGTGGCAGTAATTCTTATTGGGAAGGTCCATATACATTCTTAACTTCTTGTGCTGCATTAACTGCAGTTACATTACCTTTTACTGAAGATTGGGAATCTTATAATGGGACTAAAACTGAAAATGGAAATGTCTATTGTGGAACTAACTATAATTGGACTTTTACACATTCTCTATCAACAGGTAGAGTAAGATGGGGTACAGATACTTATCAAGCAAATACAGGAAGTGGTGCTGTTACTCTTGATAATTCTGTTGATGGTGGTGCAGATAATACAAATTATTTAATACTTACACTTGACTTAAGTAATTATACCGCTTCATCATATCTTGAATTAGCATTCGATTATGCTGACCATGAAAATGAAAATCATAATAATAACTATATTTGGATTAGGGGAAGTTCTTCTGATTCATGGGTGCAAGCTTATTATTTAGAACCTGAAGCACAGATTAACGATACATATCAAACAATTAAAAGTATTGATATCGATGATATTCTTTCAAATGCAAGCCCTTCGCAAACAGTAAGTGCAAGTTTTCAGATTCGTTTTGGGCAAGAAGATAACTATACAACATTGCATGATGGCATTTCTTTTGATAATATAAAAGTAGAAGAAAGAAGTTGCTTTACTCCGACTGATTTATCTGCTTCAAATTATACTGTTAATTCTGCACAATTATCATGGACTGAAACAGGTTCTGCTACAGAATGGGATATTGAATATGGAGCAGAAGGTTTTTCTCAAGGTAGCGGAACAACTGTTACTGGTGTTGGCTCTAATCCTTATACATTAGGAAGTTTATCTTCAGGTACATATTACGATTATTATGTGAGAGCAAATTGTGGTGGTGGAGATGTTTCCTATTGGGAAGGTCCGTTTACTTTCTACACTCTTTGCGCATCATTATCTGCGGCAACATTGCCTTTTACTGAAGATTGGGAATCGTATAATGGTGTAAAAATGGATGATAATATAGTTTATTGTGGTACAACTTATAATTGGAATTTTGAAACATCAACTTCAGATGGAGAAATTAGCTGGGGAACTAATGCCCATCAAACAAATGGAGGAAGTGGAGCAGTTACTCTAGTTAAACATACCTATGATGGTAACTTTAATATCAATTATTTAATATTAACAATAGATTTAAGTAATTATACTGCTTCAAGCATATTAGAGTTGGCATTTGATTATGCAGATCATCAAAATGAAAATCATAGTAATAATTATGTTTGGATTCGTGGTAGTAATACAGACTCATGGGTACAAGCTTATTATCTTGAACCAGAAGCACAAGCCGACGATACTTATCAAACAGTTAATTCTATTGATATTGATAATATTCTATCTAATGCATCTCCTTCACAAACAGTTAGTGCTAGCTTCCAAGTAAGGTTTGGACAAGAAGATGATTATTCAATTACTGCTGATGGTATTTCATTTGATAATATTAAAATAGAAGAACGAAGTTGTGTTAAACCTTCGAATCAAAGTGCATCGAGTATAACTCATAATTCAGCAATTATAGATTGGACGGAGAATGGAAGTTCAACAACATGGGATATTGAATATGGAACAACTGGATTTACTCAAGGAAGTGGTACTACGATTTCAGGGACTACCACCAAACCATATACATTGAGTAGCCTTTCTGCAAATACGTATTATGATTTTTATGTTAGAGCAGATTGTGGTGGAGGAACGTATTCATATTGGGCTGGCCCTTATAAATTTCTAACTGATTGTTCTCTTTCTGCTGCTACTCTTCCATTTAAAGAAAGATGGGAAACCACAAACGGAACTTTAGTTGATGATGGAACAATAATTTGTGGTAGTACTTATAGTTGGAAATTAGAAACATCAACATCTGTGGGTAGAGCTAGGTACGGAACTGATGCTTATCAGGTTAATCAAGGAAATGGAGCAATTACTCTTGATAAAAGTGTAAATGGTGGTGGTACTTATAATACTAATTACTTGATTCTTACACTAGATATGAGTAATTATACAACATCAACAATTCTTGAACTAGCCTTCGATTATGCTGATCATGGTGATGAAGAACAAGGCCCAGAGCAAGTATGGATAAGAGGAAGTAGCTCAGATGCTTGGATATCAGTTTACGATTTGGATCCAACTAATCAAGCAGATAATGTTTACCAAACAGTAAATGGAATAGATATAGATAATTTACTATCAACAGCATCACCTTCACAGACCGTTAGCAGTACATTCCAAGTCCGTTTTGGTCAAGATGATGACTATACAACTTTATATGATGGAATATCTTTTGATAATATTTTTGTAAAATTTGAGACAGAAACTTACACTCTTGGAAAAACAACAAAATGTTCACCTAGATACGTTAGAACAGGAAGTGATAAGTATTTCTATGATAAATATAGTTTTACAGTTCCTACCTCAGAAAATTATGATATTGAAGCAGATTGGACAGGTTTTGATGGATATTTGTACCTTTATGAGAATTCATTTGACCCTACAACTCCTGCAACAAATCTTTTGACATCAAATGATAATGATGGAGGTACTTCAGCATCAAAGATTTCGGGTTATGCATTAAATACAGGTACAACATATATTGTTGTTGCAACCTCTAATAATGCAATTAGTAGCGGTAGTGCAAAATATGGAGATATGAGTTTTACTATTACAGGTACAACATCTCAAGCTACAGCAAATGCTGAAACGGATATTAATGGAATTGCCCAATCAGTGGTTAATAGTATTCCATCTACCGATGGAACAAGTAGAGAAGCAGATTATGAATGTACGGATAAGGATTCTTGGACTCATTATTATGATGATAATGGGTCTACAACTAATTACTCTGATGATAATCTTATTTTATCAGTAAAAAAGAATGGTAATGATATTGGTACAGTTGGTTCTGGGAGTTTCTCAGTTACATTAGCAGGTGCTTCTGGCGTAAGTAAAATAACTAGTGCAACTGCAGATTATGTAAATTATGATTGGTATTCTTATAATAGATATTGGAAATTAATACCAAGCTCTCAACCATCTACAGATGTAAATGTTAGATATTATTATACTGATGCAGATTTTTCTGCTTTATCTGATTCAATCACAGCGAGTGGAGGTGATGTTCCAGTTTCACATACGGACGTAATATTCTTTAAGATAAATTCTCTTAATGGAACAACTTATGATGTAAATCCTGCGAATGGTCATAATTCTGTACCAGCTGCTACCGCTTATGATACAGATGGTTTTTGGATATATAAGCATAATACAAATGCTACAGATTCTACTTGGAAAAGTGGTGATTATGATTCTGAACATTGGGGAGAATATGTTGTTGCACATTTTAGTGGCGGCGGTGGCGGTGCTTCTGGTGAAGAAAATTCTAGCGGTAATCCTTTACCTATAAGTTTACTATCCTTTTATGGTAAATCTATGGGAGATTACAACCAAATATATTGGAGTACAGCAACTGAGGAAAATACGGATTATTTTGAAGTAGAACGTTCTGAAAATCCTAATGAAGATTTTATTTCAATAGGGAGAACTGAAGCTGCAGGAAATAGTAATACTAGAATTGATTATGAGCTTAAAGACCTTTTCCCTTTGGAAAATGCATATTATCGACTAAAAACTGTTGATTTTGATGGTACAATAACGTATTCTGAAATTATTTTTATTGGTAAAGAAGCAGAGGCTTTAACTATTCTTAATGTATATCCTATTCCAACAGCAAATAATGTTACTATTGTATTTTCATCTGATGAAAATGCTGTTGCAAAATTTACAATTATAGATATGAATGCAAGACTAATTAGAAAAGAATCACATTTTCTAATTAAAGGATTGAATAGGCTTACTTATAATATTGAGTCTTTTGAATCTGGAAGCTATTATATTATCATTGAACAAGGAAATAAGCGCGTATTTGCACCTTTTATTAAGAAATAATCTCAATTTTATTTTCGCTAAGAAACTTAATACTTTTACTGCAAATAGGACCCGAGATAAGTAACTTAATTTTATAATTTGGTTTATACGATAGGATCTTATTTGCAATCTCTAATATTTGTTTAGAATCTTTCATTATTATTCTAGATTTTCGCTTCTTAACAATAATAATACTTTCTCCATCTTCTTGTAGAATGGTTCTGCTTGATAAACCAAATTGATTAGGTGAAATTATTTCCATAATTATTTATTTATAAACATTTGTTAAGGTCTATTCAGACTGTTTGACTTACTTTTGCAAATGTAATAATAAAGATATTGTCTTATGGGTACATATAAAGAGTTTAATTATAATGTTTTGGTGAAATCTCAACTTGATTTCTTTAATACTAATGAAACTAAAAATATTGATTTTAGAATAGCTCAATTGAAGAAATTGAAGAAAGTTCTAAAAGAGAATGAGACCTTGATGGATGCAGCCATTTATAAGGATTTTAAAAAGTCAAGTTTTGAGAACTATGCAACAGAATTGTCTTTGGTATACCATGAAATAAATCTTGCCATTAAAAATGTAAAGAAATGGTCAAAAAGAAAGAGTGTAGGAACTGATTTAGCAAATATACCAAGTAAAAGCTATGTTATTCCAGAACCATTGGGAGTAACGCTTGTAATTGGAGCTTGGAATTATCCATACCAATTATCACTCTCTCCAATGGTTGCTGCATTGGCTGCAGGAAATACATGTATTGTTAAACCGTCAGAATTATCATTAAATTCATCAAATGCAATGGCGAAAATAATAAATGAAAATTTTGAGCCTAAATATTTGCATGTGATAGAAGGAGGGGTGGATGAAACAACTGCTCTTTTAAGTGAAAAATTTGATAAAATATTTTATACAGGAAGTACGCAAGTAGGTAAAATAATTATGCAAGCTGCAGCAAAAAACCTTACTCCTGTGATACTTGAACTTGGTGGTAAAAGTCCATGCTTTGTATTTAATGATGCAAATATTAAAATTACGGCAAAAAGACTTGTTTGGGCTAAATTCTTAAATGGTGGTCAGACTTGTGTTGCCCCAGATTATTTGTTATTGGAGAAAGGTGTTAAAGAGAAGTTAATACCTGAGATTAAGAAGGAAATAAATTCAATACTTGGTGATAATCCTAAAGAAAGTGAAGCCTTTGTGAGAATAATTAATTCACGACATTATCAACGATTAATTAAGCTAATTGATAAAGATAAAATGATAGTTGGTGGTGATAATAATGAAAAAGAGAATTATATTGCACCAACCATTCTTGATAATGTTAGTTTTGAGGATATAGTAATGCAAGAAGAAATATTTGGGCCAATTCTGCCTATTATTGAAATTGAAGATTTGGATTGGGCAATACAACAGATAAAAAGTCGTCCAAAACCTTTAGCATTATATATTTTTGGTAAGAATAGAATGAGTATTAATAGAATACTTCATGAGGTTTCTTTTGGTGGAGGGGCAGTAAATGATGCAGTCATGCATCTTTTAAATTCTAACCTTCCATTTGGTGGAGTTGGAGATTCTGGTACAGGAAGCTATCATGGTCAATATGGTTTTGATGCTTTTACACACTACAAATCTATTCTTGACAAATCAACATTAATTGAACCTCCAATTAAGTATGCACCATACTCAAGTTTTAAAAGAAGCATTTTAGAAAAGTTAGTAGAGTAATCTATTTATCAAGAATAATATCATTATTTTGACTAATCCTCTTTGCTTGTTGGTATTCTTTAATAGATTTTCTTCTTAGGATTGTGCTATATGTAATTGCGACGATTAGTCCAAGTATGCCGCCAATGTAACTGAAATTATGCATTGCACTGACGTTAATAAATGTTCTTGGGTTGTTAACATTTGTTGGAATATACCATGATTCAAAGTAACTTAAAGGTTGTTTACTTAGTACTAGATACCCATATGCCAAACCAATTAAGCCAATAATAAAAACAACTAAAACATTTAGAAATAATGATTTAATTGTAATCTTTAGCATTGATTTAGCATCAATATTTCCAAAACCTTCAAATCCAAGTATTAATCCAATAGGAATACCCATCCACCAAGTTGCTCTCCATCCAATAATAGCAACTTGTAGTCTAGGGTTTGGAAATATTGCTTCATTTCCTGTTTCCATAAGCTCAAATTGGTAGAATTTAAACTTAGTAAAATATTCATGAGATAATGTATAAGTAAATTGGTCGTGAATTATTCCATATAGTCCACCAATAATTGGAGCAATAATAATAATTAATAGAAAAGCCAAGAATTTGTACATCGATAAATATTTATTAATAAGTGGATGTTTACCTTAATGCGAAATTACTAATAATACTTTGCTGATTGAACTAATATTATTAATATTTAGTTTTGAATTATTAGTGTCCGATTAAAATATAATAAAAGAGGCAAATCTCTTGTATTATAAAGGCTTTTGAATGTTAATAGTCATTAGTACCTTCTTATCGGATTAATTGTCAATAATTTATTTTGCCTCGTTCCTAAAGGATGTAAATCA
>Ga0256827_10000400_pt1 | contig 26885 bp, 25 predicted proteins | sample CV84metaG_FD_185977 | JGI IMG/M metagenome (GOLD analysis project Ga0256827, IMG submission 185977) | Hydrothermal vent microbial communities from East Pacific Rise, Pacific Ocean - CV84 | ecosystem: Environmental > Aquatic > Marine > Hydrothermal vents | place: Pacific Ocean: East Pacific Rise...
AAAATAACGAAAGAACAAGAAAAATAATTTACGAATAAACAAGGAAATAATTATGAATGTATCAAGTATAGTAGTGCAGTGTTTACCAAAATATGTGGAAGAGGTTGTTGAGAGTTTAAAAAATACTCCAGAGTGTGATTATCATCTTCATGATGAAAAAGGTCGTATAATCATAACTATAGAGGGTGAGGGAGTGAGTGAAGAGCTTGAGAAGTTGAGAGTTGTAGAAGCTATCCCTCATGTTATCTCAGCAGATATGCAGATGGCTTATAGCGAAGATGAGTTAGATGAACATATGGAAGTTATAAATAATCGTGATGTAGTTCCTAAAATACTTCAAGATACAGAAAGTGTTGATGTGGATAAAGTTGTTTACAATGGAGATATGAAAAAACGAGAAGATATGGTTGCGTTTGCACAAGATTTTGATGCAGCAAAAGAGAGAGAAAAATAATGGCAGTTGTATTTGAAGCGACTATAAAAGTAGATGATACAGAAAACTGGTATATTGAACTAAGAGACCCTGAAGATGATAGAGTTGAAATATGTTTAAATCTTGATGAGCTTGAAGAAAAGATAGAGAAGCTTGGTGAAGATTATGGTGGTCATGTAGATGAAGTTAGATGGTTAAAAGATGATGATGTTTTACCTTTTATCATGGATGATGTAAGAGTTAAGATGGCAGAACATCGTGCTAAGATAGAAGAGGAACGTGGTGAGCCTCTAACGCCAATAGCTGAAGAAAAGTAACTTTTTTAGAGGTTTAAACCTCTGCAAAAGTTAAACAATATACTTCATTTTTATAATTATCTTCATTTTTGTATTCTCTATACCCTGTTGATGCTACACTAGCTACTATGTACTCTTTTTCGTTATATATTACAGAATCATTGATAGCGTGAGAATCACTTCTTGATAAAAATTTAGAGTCTATATCTAGTGTATCTAATGGAGATAAATTTTCGTTGTTTGTTGATATAATAACTTTGTTTTTATCTATAAATACCATAAACCCTTTTTTCGAAGATGGAAAACTATCATTTAACATATTTTTAAATTCATTTTCTGCATCGAAAACAACACCGATACCACCTACTATAGCATTATTATTGATGATAGTAGCTGTATATATATAAGTTGGCTTTTTATTATATAAGTTTGTTATTTCAAAGTTACTAACATAGTAATTTTGTGTATTGTGATTTTTAAGTGTTTTACTTATATACTCTTTGTCTTTTAAATTTTCACCTATTAAAGATATATCATTTGATGAGCTTATAACTTTTCCATCATTATTAAAAATAAAAATATTTGTGTAAACATTATATAATTTATTGATATCTTGTAAAACTTTATCAATCAATTCTTGGTTTGGAGTCTTTAAAGAGAGTTCTTTTTGTATTATTGGCGTTAGCGCCCACCATCTACAGTCATTTGCTCTTTCATAAAGGTTTCTATCCATTATATCCATTGCTAGATGTGTAGCCATTTTAACATCATGTATAAGACCATCTTCTATAATCTCTTCTAGGTTTTTAACAGAGTTTGTTATGGAATTTAGTAGCTCTATGCTTATGTTTCTTAAATTATCAAGTATTGGCGTTAGGACATATACTTTTTGTTTTGAGGCTATCAATTCCCCATTTATTATTACATCTGAGATATCTTCTATGATATCATTTGCTTTTTCTATGATGTTATTAAGTTCTTTACTCAGTATATTTTTTGAATGTTTGTTATTATTATTTTCACTATCTTCATCTGGAATTTTATAGTGTAGATTTAACATAGTTGAGTTTATCGATGCACTTGAGTACCAATCTTCTATACCATTGTACCCCTGGTACCCAGAAGTCTTTTTAGATATAGCTATATTTGTTTTATCTATGATTGTATAGTCTACATCATCATCCAACAGTTTTATACGTTTTATAGCTGTATTGTTTGTAGCTAGAACTTTTGAAGAGTTGTTAAGTTGTAAAACTTCTCCATTTCTAGCAAGAGCATCAAAAATATGTTTAAGTTCATCTTCAAATTTGAAGGAGGTACATAAAATACCTATATTTTCCCCTTGATAACTTATCTTATGTGCGTAGATAAGTGTCTCTTCTTGAGTTTGAAATATATCACTTTTAGTATATTTTTCTATATAAGTGTTACTTTTCAATGCTTCATCTAGAATAGAATCATAAGAGTAGGTTATGTTATTTGCTTCGTTTGTACTCATTTTTGCAAGTTTATTTGTATCAAAAATAATTATTTCATCATAAACAGTATATTTTTTAGTGTACTCTAGTAATCTGTTTTTCATCATCTCATTTGAGATATTTTGTGTTGTTAGAAATTCTATGATAACACTATCTGTAGATAAAAAACCAACATCAGCAGTTCTTTCATATAAGTTTCTTATTAGTATATCTATAGCTGTTTTGGATTTAAATCTTAGTTCATTTGTTATTTTTTTGATGTTTTCTTCAAGAAGTGCATGTATAAGTTCCGTTTTTAGTTCATCAAAAATTACTGCTGTTTTATCAGTAAACTCAAAAAGGTTTGATGCTACGTGAAGTGCATTTATCTTACCAGTTAGCGTTACTTTGTTCATAAACTTGTTTTGTTGTTCTAAGTCTATCATGGTTTGTTTGACAAAAGGAAATATATCTAACAGTTCTTTCATAAAATTAACTCCATTAACTATTTTAAGAGAAGATATAGTAGCGTAAAGTTTATAAATGTCATAAATGTAAAGGCTCGTTTATAAAAAATAACAGGAGATTTTTCTATAAGTGAAGCATTTTTAACAAAATATGGTTTAACTTTTTCTGGATGTGTTAGCTCATATCTCATCTCTGAGTAGTGAGAGTACCTATACTTTTTATCGATAGCTATAGATCTAAGTATCACACTATCAAACCATTCAGGGATGTTTTTGTTATAGTGACTTGGTGGTTTTGCTTCTTTAAAAGTTGGTGTTTGAAAAGGTTCTATCTCCCCATATGGGTATTTACCAGTAAGTGCAAGATAGATAGTGACACCTATAGCAAAAACTTCTGTTGTCTCACTTATAGAATCACCTAAAAATCTTTCAGGTGCTAAAAAGCTAGGTGTTCCAGCTTGTGAATCTGTTGAAAATATCTCAGTGATACTTCCAAAATCTATAATTTTAAACTCTATGTTTTCATCATCATCTTTTGAAATCATGATATTTGGTGGTTTTATATCTCCATGAACAAGATCATATTTTACTAAAAATTGGGACATTTTTAAAAGTGTTGATGCTAATTCTATACTATCATCTATTGTTAAGTGTTTATGCTCAAGATAATGATCTAAATCTTCACCTTTGAAGAGTTGCATAACATAATAACGCATGGTTCTTGTTTTTGGTATAACTGCTTTTGGAAAGAAGTCAGTTTTTAATCTTTTTGCATTCCATGCTTCTTTTACAAATAGGTCAAGTAGTGATTCATCCTCTTTTGCTTCATACGTTGCAAACTTTAAAACATAATCTTTCGTTTTTTTATGAACTAGCCAAGTTCTTTCATTTTCTATAAGTGGTTTTATAAGTTTATAACCATCTATCACTTGAGCTTTTTTTAGTGTTTGTGGTATCTCAAGTTTCTGACGACGAAGTGTTGCATACTCATCGGCTTTTAGTATCTCAACCACAACAGCAGTAGTGTCATCTGGTAAGTTGTCATCCTCTATCTTGGATGCTTTTTTTACAAGAGCCGTTGCGCTATAAGAGATTTTTTCTTTTATAAGTTCTTCTGTAAGGAGATTATAAAGTCCATCACTACACAGTAGGATTTTATCATTTTTTTCAACTATATTTTCAAAGTAGTAAGGTTCAACATCAGTTTCTATACCTATAGCTTTGGTCAGTACATTTTCATAACCTTTCTCATCCATACTATGATCAAATGAAAGTTGATTTAACTTATCATCTCGATATAGATAAACTCTACTATCCCCAACATTTGCACCATACAAACGATTTCCTTGTAGAACAACTATAGTTAGAGTTGTAACTAATTCACTTGATTCATAGTTTACTTGAGATTCTTGGTAAAGTATAGAATTTATAGACTTTATAAAAGATTTTATAGACTTCTCTATACTCCATGATTTTGGTCTTATTTTAAAGTTATTCATAAGATGAGTAGTTGTTCTTTTAGCAGCTTGAGCACCTTCTGTAGCACTACCAACACCATCACAAACTATAGCAACTGTTAAGTCTCCTATACTCCTTACATCATAAAAGTCATCACCCGTAAGTTCTTTTCTCTTGGCTAAGGAGAAACCTGTATATTTTATATTTTCATTCATACTTTAAAGTATATACAAATCTTTGTTAAATCTAGTGTGAAAAGTGTATATAAAATAGCCAATATAATCTTAATAAGTGAATTATGTGATATACCATGAGTATTTAACTAAAGATATTTACTGTTTTTTTTATATTTATTGATTTATATCAAGAAAATCATAATTTGATTGCTATAAAATTATAAGTTCTAGAATAATACTATGTTGGAGGAGAAATAAAATGACATTTACAAACTCTGCTGAGTTGTTGTCTTTTCACTGGGTTGCATATACTATCTATGCCGCGATGATTATCTCAGTTATCGCTTGGTTTGGGTATAACCTTACAAGAAAAGATGCTAAATCAGTATTTCGTTTACCATTTTATACATATATGGCGTTTTTAGTTGCTGGTGGTGTTGGCCATCACATCTTTACATACAATACTATCCCATGGGTATCTCAAGATATCACTAGACATGATATCACACCAGATGCTTCGTATCAGTTTGAGATAAAAGATCATAAATGGATAGGTTTACCTAAAAAGATTACAGTTCAATGTGGTCAAACTATAGAGTTTGATGCAAGAAGTCGTGATTTGGTTTACGGTTTTGGACTTTTCCGTCAGGATGGTTCTCTTGTTCTTCAAATGCAAGTAAATCCAGGTACAGATGTAAATGGTATCTTAGATCCAAATGATATCCTTTGGACATTTAACCATAATGGTGTTTTTGATCTAACATCAACGGAGTATTCTGGTCCTGCACAATACACGGAAGATGGAGAAGATTTAATGTTAGTAAAAAACTTTGTAGAAGTTGTTGGGTGTAAAGATGGAGGAGGAAAACTATGAGCATGATGAAAAATCTAATAGATGGTACAAACTTTGATCATAAGAGTTTAAATGCATTGCAAAAGGTAACATTACGTGCTGTTGTAATGAGTTTTCTATTTTTTGGTCTAGTGGCTATTGAAGGTATGATTATGAGACTTGTGGTTACTGGACCGGCAAATCCTTTACCACCGATGTTTTCTCATCCAGAGCATTACTTCTCTATCATGACTGTTCACCCGATTGTTGGGATATTTGGTTCAACGTATCAGCTTGTTTTTGCTGCGTTTATGTTTTTGGTTCCATTCTTAACTAAAAAGCCACTTTATAGCATAAAACTTGCAAACTTTGTTTGGTTAATGATCACTATAGGTACAGCTTTAGCATGGTTGGCAGCATTTTTCTGGCAATATGCACCGTTGTATACACTTTACTGGCCATTACCTGCAGATACTACACAGTTCCACGCTATAGGTGGTGTTGTATTTATAGTTGGTGTTGCACTTATTATGGTTGGTACTTTAGGTTTTATTTATAATATCTATGCAACTATCTTTGCTCGTGTAGGTATACATAAAGATAAAACTACAAAAGAGTTACTTATATCTGGTTTTGGTATAGATGGTATGCTTAACCTTGTAAATAAACTTAGAGGTAAACCACCATATACAAAAGAACCAGCATTAGCACTTCCTGTTGTTGCTATCTTTCGTGGTACTGTAGATACATTTTTAGATGCTATTGTTATCCTTGCTGCAGGTATATTGGTTCTTGTTTTCTTGCTTGCTGATATGAGTGGTGCAAATTGGGATGTTGCTGCTGTAGATTCTCTTTTATACAAGAACTTTTTCTGGTGGGGTCTTGACCTAGTTGCTGATGGTCTTGTACTTATCTATGTTGCAGGTTCATGGTATCTACTTGCTACTCTTATCACAGGGCAAAAACTATTTATGGAAAATGTTGCTCGTGCTGCATTGATGCTTGAGCTTCTTGTTTCTTGGATGGTATGGTCACATCACCTTCTTGCAGATCAAGGTCAGCCTGAGATGATGAAACTGATATCTGGTGAGATGGTAACTGCATTTGAACTTTTAACACAGGGTCTTGCACTTTTCATTACACTTGTTACATTATGGAAAGCTCGTCCACTTAAAATGACTATGGAGTTAAAATACCTTCTTGGTGGTTTAGTTGGTTTTGGTTTGGCTATTCCTGCTGCAATTATTCAAGCAGATATGGGTATGAACCGTGTTTTACATAACACTCAGTGGATTATTATGGCTCACGTTCATATAGCCCTTATAGTTGGACTTTATATGACTCTTTACAGTGCGCTTTATGTATTATGGCCAATTGTTACAAACAATACTAAGATGTACTCATCTAAATTATCAAATATTCACTTTTGGTTATATTTGATAGGTGGTATTGGTATGGGTGCATTTGGTGGTATGGCAGGTCTTGATGGTATGCTTCGTCGTCACTTATATGTAAATGGTGAATTCAATACTCTAATGATACTCGCCGCTGTTTGTGGAACTATGGTTTTAGTTGCATGGTTTGTATTTTTATTTAACATAGTTATGTCAGTTGGTATTAAGGGACTTATCGGTATCTTCTTGCCGGCAGAAGATCCTACTGCTTCTTATGGTATCGAACCAGAAGAGATTGCAGAAAATCATAAATAATTTTTTGAGGGCTTTCTTCCGCCCTCATATATCAAAAAAACAATTAGGAAATAAAAGTTGATACACTTAGATAGAGTAGCTTTAGAGATAAAAACGATTGGTTTGTATGATTTGATTTTGCAAGATGTTTTAAGACTTGCAGAAAAAAAGAAAGTAGATGAAAATGAAATCATAGAGATCATGGAGAAACATCCAGAAATATTAGAAGATTATAAGCAGCTCAATGTTGAATATAATCTTAGCAATATTCACCTAAGAGATATAGATTTAAAAAATATTTCTAAAGAATATAAAGATGAAGCTAAAGAGATAAACGATAATTTAAAGTATCTAAGAGAGATAGAAAAATATACTCTTGATTTTGAACAAAGTTCTACATTGGTAATTATATTTTCTGTTGAATTTTTTATCCTGTTTTCTGTACAGTATTTTATAGTTCTTCTAGATTTGAAAGAGTGGCAAATACCTATCTACGCTTTTTTTGCCACTTCTATACTATTTGCATGGTTATATGCAAAAAAAGAGAGAAAATTATATGAAAAAAATAATGCAATATTTGAAGAAAAATATATACAAACTTTAACGAAGATAGAAGAGTTAGAAAAAAAAGGTGTTATTCAAAAATCAGACTTAATTATAACAGAATGTGAAGAACATGTCTAAAGAGATATCTATTAGGTTTACTTGGAACCAAGATTTAGCGATAGAAGCTAGTAAAAAATTCTATGATTATGATATGCGTCATTCAAATAAGCGTTATTTTGGTTGGTTATTTGTTGGATTGACACAGTTTGCTATAGTTGGCGCTTTGAAACATGACTCTTATGGTCTTTTATATCTTTGTACATTTTTAGTAGTTTACTGGTACTATGGTAGATGGTATATAAGAAAATCGATGCTTAAAAAGTTTTATACTAAAATAGAGTTTGAAAAAGAGATGGAATTTACTTTAAAAGATGATGGTCTTTATACAAAGGATAAACTTATATCTTGGGATAGTATATATAAGATTATAAAGTTTGATGATGGTATATTACTTCAGATAGACTCTAGTACACTTTTTTTTAAGAGAGATGCTTTCTTGTCATATGATGATTTTGTTTACTTTTTAGATGTTATGAAAGAAAAAGGTAAACTTTAAGTGGAATATTTTTATATTGGTATGATTGTTTTGTTTCTTGGTGGGATAGTTATTGTTGCTAAAACTATGGATGGTGAGGATATGGAAAGTTGATGAGAACTTTCCATAGTTATTTAGATTCTTCCACCTGCAGCAACGCCCCAAGTAGTTCTCCATCTTGTTTTAACAAATGATATCCCAGCAATAGCAATAAGTACAACAAAAGCAAATATCAAGAAACCTTCTGTATACCCACCAAAAGTACCTTTTGACCAACCAAGAGTTTTGATAAGTGCAGTACCACCAAGACCACCAGCACATCCAACGATACCAGTCATGATACCTATATCTTTACCAAAACGTTGAGGTACTAGTTGAAATACTGCTCCATTAGCCATACCGAGGTTAGCCATAATTAAAAATAGTACGATAATAGCTGCATAAAATGGTAATTCAACAGTAGCAGTAAGTGTTACAAGTATTGCAACTGCACCATAAAAGAAATAAAGAGATTTTACACCACCTATCTTATCTGCAGTATTTCCACCTATTGGACGAAGAACAGCTCCTGCAAATATACATAAAGCACCAAAATAACCAGCTATAACTTTTACATTTTCTTCATTAAACATATCTATACCAAAAGCAGACATATCAGCTTGGTAGGTATTCATAAGATAAACTTTCATATATCCAGCAAAACCAACAAAGCCACCAAAAGATATGGCATAAAATAGTGAAAACCACCATGTATCTCTATCGCCTAGAAGTTTTATATAATCTTTTATCTTTTTAGGACGAGCTTTATAGATAGATTCGGGAGCATTTTTAGCTAAAAACATATATGCTATAAATACTATAATAGCCATAACTGCACCAACACCAAATACAGAATACCATCCCCATAACTCAGCAATTTTTGGAGCAAATATAAAATCTATAACAACACCAATATTTCCAGCTCCAGCTATACCTAAAACAACACCTTGAAGTTTTGGTGGGTACCATTGACCAGCTTGAGGAAGAGCAACAGCAAATGCTGCTCCAGCAAAACCAAGACCAAGTGCAACAATAAGTAAAACTTCATAAGTGATACTATCACCCATTATAAATGCAGTTATCAAAGATAGTATAACAACCATTTGAGATATAAGTGCTGTCATTTTTGCACCTAGTTTATCTACACCAAAGCCAAGTACTATACGTAATATAGCTCCAGATAGTATAGGTAGAGATACCAAAGTAGCAATTTCACCTTCTGTTAACACGCGTCCATTTAAAGCTAATGCTTCTGCTATTTCAGATGCAAGTGGTCCTAACATGGTCCATACCATAAAACTCATATCAAAGTATAAGAATGCCATGAACAGTGTTGGTGCATCTCCTTGCCCTTTTAAGTCTTTAAATCCTGCCATAAATAATCTCCCTGTTTAAATAATTGATGTCATTATAATATAAATCTTAAGATGTGACTTTAAGATATCGATTAATTTTTAATCACTCATATTATTTTTTTTGTTTAAAATTTATACAGAATATTTTAAGGCGAAATCTATAATAAAAAACATCAATTAACTTGATATATGTCAATTGTTTCTATCTATTAATATAATATACTACAAATTGGTTCTATCAAATCTAACAAAATTGAGAGTTATACTGTTAGTATTAGGGATGCGTATGCGTCAAGTATATGCACTGCAACTTATTTTTAGTTGTAAGGAATTTTTATTTTTAAGAGGAGAGATAAAATGAAATTAAATAAATTAGTTATATCAGTTGCAGCTTTAGCTGTAGTGAGTTCAGGTTTGTTTGCCGGAACATCGAATATGAATGTTGAGAAAATGTTTGAAAAAGAGTGTCAAGGTTGTCACGGACCAAATCATGAAGGTGGTGTTGGTGCTGATTTACGTCCTGCACAAATTGCTAAGAAAAATGCATATACATTATCTGAAACTATACTTAATGGTCGTCCAGGTACAGCTATGCCACCATTTGCAAATAAAATGAATCAAGCTGATGCTCAGAAAATGGTTGATTACCTTCAACATTTTAAAGGTAAGAAAATGGAAGTTCTTAGCCTTGAAAATGTAAAAGCAGGTTGGAACAAACTTAATGATAGAGCAGCACTTCTTAAGAAGTACCCACATGCAGTAGATGTAAAACATGTTACTGATATTTGTTTCGTAACAGAACGTGATGCTGAGCGTGTTACTTTCGTTGATGGTACAAGTGGTAAAATACTTTCAAGACATCCAGCAGGTTTTGCGGTACACGTAACAGTTACAAATAAACGTCAGCCTCGTTATGCTTACTCTATTTCACGTTCTGGTTTAGTAACTATGTTTGACCTTGCATCAAAAGGACAACAAAAAATTGCTGAAGTACAAGTTGGTTCAGACTCTCGTGGTCTAGCAGTTTCTCCAGATGGTAAATACTTAATGGCAGGAAACTATGTACCAGGTGGTGCTATCTTAATGGATGCTATGACATTAGAACCACTTAAAGTATATCCTACATCAAGTGTAATAGATATGGATGGTAATATCGGTTCTTCTCGTGTAGCTGGTATGTATGATACTCCATATGGTCCATATATTGCATTTGCTCTTAAAGATGCAGGTCATGTATATATTGTAGATTACTCTAAACCAAATTTCCCAATTGTTGGTGATATTCCAAATATTGGTAAAATCTTACACGATGGTTTTGAAAATGAGGGTAAAGAGATTGGTCGTTACCTAATGCAAGCATCACAAGGTAGTGATGTAATGGGTGTTGTTGACTTTAAAACTAAATCTTTAGTTGCTAAAGTTTATACAGGTCCAGGAAGCAAGCCACACCCAGGTCAAGGTTCATCTTGGTATAATGATAGATATGGTCAACTTTATGCTACAAACAGTATGAATGTTGGTGATGTTGTTATTTGGGATAGTGCTTGGGATGTTGTAGCACACGTTAGAACTGCAGGTGGTGGTTTATTTGTTGGTACAAGTGAACATACTCCATATATCTGGTCAGATTGTGTTCTTGGTGGTCCAGCAAACTGGAATAAAATCTATCTTATAAATAAACAAACTTTAGAAACAGATAGAATTTTAACAGTAGGTACTAAAAAAGGTACTATCACTGATCCTGTAACTCATAAAGTTCTTTATAGCTGGAATGTTCCAACTGTAAAATCTAAAGGTAAAGTTGTTGTTCCTCGTATCCTACATGCTGAACCTGCAAATCATGGTCACTGGACAATGGTTTCTGAGTGGAATGCAGGACGTATCGGTATATATGAAGCAAAAACTGGTAAATTTGTTAAATATATCAAAGGTTTAACAACTCCAACTTTTACTTATTCTATCGAGCATAGACAAAGTATTCCAGGAGCATAAAACTCCTTTCTACCCTCATCTCTGGGGGTAGCTTTTTTATCTCAACCATTTTAATAATAAAGGATACCGATGAAATCAATTTTATTAATCGGATTATTACTTTCACTTTTGTCTGCAAAATATTTAACAAATGAATCTTGTAAAGAGTGTCATGAAGATATTTATTATGAATATCAATCATCTTACCATTCTAAGACCTATTTTAATAATGAATTGCATAGAAAAGTGGCAGATAAGGTTAGCACTAAAACTTATGACTGTGCAGTATGTCATATGCCTGGTGCCCAAAACTTAAAAGAGTTAGTAAATGGTGATGCAAGACCTAGTAAATTATATGATGAGCAAACAGATGCTATCAGTTGTTTTTATTGTCACCAGATTGGATATGTAAAAAAAGCACATGCAAAAAATATAAATTTTTTATCTAAAAAACCAGAAGGTTATAAACCATCAATGTTTGGTTCTTTAGAAAATGCAGATGATAGTGATAAACATGAAATGTTAAATAATCCTATATATAAGCAAAATGTGTGTCTTGGTTGTCATTCACATAAAAGAAACTCACATGATGTATTGATATTTGATGCGATGAAAGATAATCAAGATTCAACAGAATGTATAAAATGTCATATGCCGTATGTTAATGGGGCAGTAGAAAAAACAAATAAAAAAGGGCGGCTAGAGCATAGAAGTCATGTTTTTGAAGGTATTCATAATAGTGAGATGATAAAAGAGAGTGTTGATATATCAGTTGAAGTAAAATCAAATATGATAGATGTGACAATAACAAATAAAATGCCACATCCTCTTATTATTCAAGCATCAAGATTAAAATATCTTGAACTTACAATCCAAAGAGGCTCTAAGATAATATGGAAAAATTTTAAAGATTCTCCAATGGAAGATAAGCAAGGTGCTTTTGTAACAGAGTTTTTAGATCAAAATGATAAACCTGTTGCTATACCAGCTTTTGCATATAAAAGAGGATTTGTTAATAATTTAGCTCCAAAAGAGACAAAAGTTCTCCATTATAATGTTCCTGATATAGTAAAAGGTGATGTTATAAAAGCGTCTTTTTATGTAGTTTTGGCAAAACCAAGTTGTTCTGGTGTACTTTCTTTAAAGGATAAGTTACTTACTCAACCAACTTTAATGAAAAGTGTTACTTATAAAAAATAACACTTTTTCTTAAAAATCTATAAATATATGTTTTTCTTCTTATTTAAGGAGTTAATACAAGTTTATTTTGCTAGAATCACACAAAAAATTGAGGTTATTTATGAAAATTTTATATTTAATGATTATACTTTTTTCTCTTTCGTTATCTGCTCAAACATTAGATGGAAAAAAAGTTTTTGAAACTTATTGTTGGGGATGTCATCATCAAACAGCAATGGCATTTGGCCCACCTTTTTCAGAAATAGCAAAAAAAAGAACGAAAGGGGAGATAATGGCATACATATCTTCTCCATCATCAATGTATAAATCTTTTGGATACAAGAGAACAGTTATGACTCAGTTGGCATTAACACCAAAAGAGTTAGATCTTATAAGTGACTACATACTATCATATAAAGGTAAAAAATAATGTTTAGATTGTCAAATCTCATATCTTCTGTAGTAGAAGATAAAAAAGAGAGAGTTTTAGATGGAAGTATAGCTATTTGGAATTTTACAAACCGTTGTAATTTATCTTGTCTTCATTGTTATTCAAAATCAACTCTTGATGAAGTTGATACTTTGACAACAACTCAGATAAAAAAAACTATCTTAGAAATGAAAGAAAACGGTGTGAAGTTTATCATCTTTTCAGGTGGTGAACCTCTTACTAGAAAAGATCTTTTTGAGATAGCTGATTTTTGTAAAGAAAATGGGATTATTACATATCTATCTAGTAATGGTCTTTATTTTACAAAATCAAATATTGATAGAATAACATCTACATTTAATTATGTTGGTGTTAGTATCGATGGGGATGAACCTACTCATGATTATTTTCGTGGTTTAAAAGGAGCTTTTAAAGAGACTCTAAAAGCTGTAAAACTTGCAAATGAAACAGGTTCTAAAGTTGGTATCCGTTTTACTATGACAAAAGATACTATTAATTCTTTAGAATATATGTTTGATTTAGTAGAAAAAGAAGATATACCTAAGATATATATTTCACACCTTGTATATTCTGGACGTGGATTAGATAACTTAAAAATGGATTTGACAAAAGAGCAAAGACGTAAAGCAGTAGAATTTATACTTAAAAAAGCATTTGAGTATTATGAAACAGGTAGAGATATAGAGATTGTTACTGGAAATATGGAGATGGATGCAGTGATGTTCTTAAATGAATTTGCTAAGAGGTATCCTGACCTTAAAGATAAAATGAGAGCTAGACTTGTAAAATGGGGTGGAAATAGTGCAGGTCGCAAGCTTTTAAATATAAATAGTGAAGGGGATGTTCGTCCTGATCCATTTTTTCCACTTATAGTTGGTAATGTTATTAACCAAGCATTTGGTGATATATGGCAAAATGGTGAATTATTGGATCAACTAAGAGTTCATCCAAGAACCCAGATAGATGGAATTTGTAAAAATTGTAAACAATTGGATATATGTAATGGTGGTTCACGAGCACGTGCATATGCTATAAATGGTGATATTTGGAGTGAAGATCCATCATGTTATCTAACAGAAGAAGAAAGGGAAAATATATAAAATGATAAAAAAAATAATCATACTTAGCTCTATTTTAAGCACATTGTATGTATCACAGTTATCTGCCAAAGAGAAGTTTTTTGTTGTGGAGAGGGAAAGTAGTTCTTTAGCGGTGATAGAAGATGGTTTACCTAAAAATCATATGGAAGATATGCATAATATGAACCATGGTGTTGTAAAATTTTATGAAAATGATGGATATGTTATCAGCCGTGATGGTTATATCGTTAAATTTGATCCTAGAAGTGAAAAAAAACTTGCAGAGTATAAGACATCAAAAAGTGCTATAGGATTTGTTATCAACAAATATTATGTAGCAGTAGCAAATTATGATGATAAAAGTGTAGATATTTTGAGTAGAGATCTTAAGCCTATCTCAAAAATCAAAACAGGTTCTCGTAATGTTGGAATAAAAATATATAAAAATTATCTTATCTTTTCTGAAATGGATAATGATGCTATTGCAGTATATAAAGATATGAGTAATGGTGGCAAGGTTCCAGATTTTAAATTATATAAAGAGTTTAAAGATGTAGGTGTTATGCCCTTTGATGCTATGATAAAAGATGATAAATTTATAGCTGGTTTTTTTAAAAGTCCATGGTTCGGTGTTGTTGATTTAAAAACAATGACATATAAAAAGATTGATATTTTACTTGGAGATAGAAAACCTGTTCTAAAAGTACCACATTTTGGTTTTTGGAGTATTAGTGATGGAAAAGTATTTATACCTGCTGTCGGTGATAATAAGGTTTTAGTATATACACCTGATTTTAAATTTATCAAAAGTATAGAAACTGAGGGATTACCTGTATTTACATCACTTTCCCCAGATCAAAAATATCTTGCAGTAACGTTTAGTGGTAAAAAATTTCCTGTAATTCAAATCATAGATACAAAGACATTGAAGATTGTAAAACGCTTTGAATTTGATGGAAAAGTATTGCATCTGCGTTGGTCAAATGAAAAACCAAACCTTTATGTATCTGTTAATGATGCAAATAAAGTTATTGTTTTAAATACAAAAGGTTGGTGGCTTGCTCGTGAGATATTTACAGTAAAAAAACCATCAGGTATATTTATATATGAGGAAAAGAGATAATGGGAAAAGTATATTTAACAGGCGCCGGTCCTGGTGATATTGAGTTGTTGACTTTAAAGGCGGCACGTGTTATAAAGGATGCTGATTCTATTATATATGATCGTTTGGCAAATCCAGATATATTGGAAATGGCCAAAGATGGTTGTGAATTTGTTTATGTAGGTAAAGAAGATGGCAGACATAGTATGCCTCAAGATGAGATAAATGAAACTATATACCAAACAGCTCTTAAGTGTGATAATGTAGTTCGTCTGAAGGGTGGTGATCCTTTTGTATTTGGTCGTGGTGGAGAGGAAGCAGCATACCTTTTTGAACGTGATATAAAATTTGAAGTTATTCCTGGGATAACATCTGCTGTCAGCGTTCCAGCTTATGCAGGTATACCTGTTACTCATCGTGGTGTTGCAGTTTCGTTTCGTGTTGTAACTGGACATGAGTCCCCAAATAAAACAGAATCACAAATACCGTGGGAAAACTATAAAACTGATGATACAATAGTATTCTTAATGGGTCTACATAATCTTTCTAAGATAAGTACAAAGCTTATGGAGATAGGAAAAGATAAAGATTATCCTATAGCAGTTATCTCTCGTGGAACAACAACTGATCAAAAGATTGTTATTGGAACACTTGAAGATATAGTTGAAAAAGCAAAAGGAATACCTACTCCTGCTTTAATTATAGTAGGTAAAGTTGTTCAACTTAGAGAACAACTAAAGTGGTTTCGTTAATTAATCTCTTTATCAACCACTTCTAGAAGGTGCTTAGCATCTTCGTCCCCATTTTTTGCATTTAGTTCTAACCAAGGTTTTGCTTTTTTAAATTTTAAAAGTTGCATATAAATTTTTCCAACTATTTTTTGTGATTGTTTATCACCATCTTTTGCAGCACTTTCTAAAAGTTCAGCTGATTTTTTTACATCTATTTGTGTGCCTTCACCTTGATAATACATCAATGCCAAATTGTATTTTGCTTGAGTATGATTTAGATCAGCAGCTCTACTTAACCATTTAAATGCTTTTTGTTTATCTGTCTTGATATCATCCTCTCCAAGAAGATATATCATTCCTAAATCATATTGTGCAGTTGTATAATTTCCATCAGCCGCTTGAGTTAAGTATTTTAGAGCTTTAGAAGAATTTTTTTCAACTCCAAGTGCATTAAAATATAGATAGCTAAGTGCACTTTTGGCTTTTAAATCTCCATTGTTTGCTTCTTGTAGATATAGAGTATAAGCCTTTTTGTAATCCTTTTGTTTAAAAGCATCTAACGCCAATTGACTTGAAAAAAGGCTAGAAGATAGTAATATAGCAGAAAAAAGTATTTTCATATGTTTACCTTGTTGTTATTTATGATATAAAAGAGATAAATATTCCAAATTTAATCTAATCTTATGTTAATTATTATATCATATATAAATAATATTTAAAAGGTGTATAGTATGAAAAAAGTTATTGGTGTAGTTGCTCTAGTTGGTGCGTTATTTATGGGTGGTTGTAGTTTAAACTCTTCTCCTGAGGTTACAAGTTTTGAAAACCATATGTCTATGAGTAAGATTAAAAGTGCTATTATAGAAGCTGGTGAAGAGGCTGGTTGGAAAATGACAAGATTTAAAGATAATAAAATTATAGCTGAAAAATTTAATGACGGTAGTGATGCTAAAGCAGTTACAATCAGTTTTAATAATCATAGTTTTACTTTAGAACCACAAGATAGTGAATTACAAGATATCTTAGAAGATAAACTTCATTAATATTTTTTAGATACACTCTTAAAAATAAAATAATAAGGGTGTAGATGGATTTTTTTAAATATATACATGCAGTTGGAACAGGTCCAAAGGGTAATCGTGATTTGAGTTTTGATGAATCTAAGGATATGATGAATCAAATACTAAATCAAAGTGTGCCAACTGAACAAATAGCAGCTTTTTTACTTGGATGGAGATTGAAACCTGAAACTATTGAAGAGTTTAAAGGTGCTATAGCTGCATGTGATGAAAATATAACTAAGAGAAAGGTTGATGATTCTATAGAATTGGGGTATCCTTTTGATGGTAAGGCCAAAAACCCTTATATATTTCCTCTAGTCGCAAAAGAGTTAGAAAAGATAGGTTTAAATCTTGTTGTGATTGGGGATGATAAACAACCAGCCAAGGATGGTATAACTATCAAAGAGATAGTAGATGGTGTACAATTACATAAAAATGTACATTACTTTCAACGTGAAGATTTTTTTCCAAAAATGCATAATTTAACAGATGTTAGAGCGAAATTAGGTTTAAGAACAGGTTTTAATACTATAGAAAAATTACCTTTAGTTGCTGATAGCGAATATGCTATAACTGGCGTTTTTCATAAACCTTATGTGAAAAAATATTCTGAAATTTTTTCACATAGATATAAACAATTTGCATTAATTCAAGGGAATGAAGGAACACCAGAGCTTTTTAGTAAAGGTAGATTATGGATAGTAAATGGAAGTGAGATACAAGAGTATATTATAGATCCTGTAGATTATGGGATAAATTATAAAAAATCTTGGGAAAAAATAAGTGTTGAAGAATCCCTAGAACAACTTTTAAATCCATCAGAAGAGTATTTAAAATTAGCTAAATTAAATGCAGCTGTGTATATGTTTGTAACACAAAAAGCACCAAGTATAGATGAAGCTTTTGAGATACTTAGTTAAGTGATTAGTTGGAGTAGATTTTTATTTACTCCAACTATCTATATAATTTTTTGCTTTTTCATCAAACATTTTCATTCTTTCTTTTCCTTTTGGAATAGTGCCTCTTAACTCTTTCATATGCGTTAAAAATTTACCTATATCATCAGGAATCATATCTAAGAGATATTTTTTTAGATGTTTAGCCATAGCAGGGGATGTTCCAGATGTTGAGATAGCTATAGTTAAACTCTCTTTTTTTATATATGCAGGAAAGATAAAATCACAGTACTCAACAGAATCAACAGCATTACATAAACAGTTGTATAGTTTTGATTCATTAAATATCTCTTTTTGAAGAGGGATATTATCAACAGCAACTATAACTATATCAAAACCTTTTATATCACCTTTTGTATAACTCTTTTTTAAATAAGGTAGACCTTTTTGAGTTATTGTTTTTAACATTTCATCTGAAATAGCTTCTGCTATAACGGTTATATCTTGTGTGAAATCGAGTAGATGTTCTAGCTTTTCATAAGCTATATATCCACCTCCAACTATCAATATTTTTTTATTATCCAATTTTAAAAATGCTGGGAAATAAGCCATCTGTATTGCCTTTTATTTAACAGATTTCTTATAAGAAATCCAATTGCGCAAGGATACCTTATCTTAGTATATAAATTTATTGATTTATATCAATATGGATTAATCTAAAGATAGATACAATCACGAAAAATTATAATGAGAAGATATGAAACAAGAGATATTGTCAAGAATTCAGAAAAAATTTCCGTTGGTTCCTAAACCATTTGCTGCTATAGCTGATGAGTTAGGGATAAGTGAAGATGAGGTTTTAGAGATACTGCAAACAGAAAAAGAGTTAAATATTATTCGTCAAACTTCTGCTATATTTGATACAAAAAGATTAGGATACAAATCATCACTTGTTGCATTTAAAATTGCTGAAGAACAAATAGATGAAGCTGTTAAAATTATAAATGAGCACCCTGGTGTATCTCATAATTATGAAAGAAACCATCAATTTAATATCTGGTTTACTATGGCTGTTGACCCAGAATCTGCATTGGGTTTAGATAAAACTATAGAAATTTTGGCAAAATTGACAAAAGCTCAAGATTATATAATGTTACCAACATTGAAACTTTTTAAGATAAATGTTAAGTTAGATACAACAGGAAAAGATGACAAGAAAGAGAGTGTGAAAAAAGTACGTCATACAGAGATAGATTTAACACCTCTTCATCATCAGGTTATACAAAAGGCTCAGTATGATATAGAGATGGTAAGTGAACCTTTTAAAAAAACAGTAGATGAACTTGGAATAGATTACGATACTTTTTTTAAGATTTTGATAGAACTTCAAGAAGCTGGAGTTATGAGAAGGTTTGCCTCTATACTGAATCATAGAAAAGCAGGTTTTAATGCTAATGCAATGGTGGTATGGGATGTTGATGAAGAGCGTGGTGAAGAGATTGGTGAAGGTGCTGCTGCATTTAGTGCTGTGAGTCACTGTTATCTTCGTCCTAAATATAAAAACTGGCCATATAATCTTTTTACAATGGTTCATGGAAAAACTACAGAACAAACAAATGCTATAATAGATGATATGGCAAAAGAGATAGAATCAAAATCATATATGCCATTGTACTCTTCACGAGAGTTTAAAAAGGTTAGAATTGAGTATTTTACACCAGCATTTAGTGCTTGGGAAGATAAATATAAAGATGTTTAACTGATACTAGTGTATAAATTTTAAACAAGAAAATTCTCATAGAGTGCTCTTTTTTTGTATAATTCTATACAATTAGTAATGGAGAATGAAATTATGCAAACACCACTAGAGAGTTTTATAGATCACAAAGCAGATACAGGGATGCAATGTGGATCGTATTCTATAGATATACCGAAACTAAAAGAGGGTGAACAGTATAGATTTCACTTCGATGCTGTAAAATGTGTTGGTTGTAGATGTTGTGAAGTTGCTTGTAATGAGCAAAATAACAATCCTGCAGATGTTAAATGGCGTCGAGTTGGGGAGATGGAAGGTGGTGATTTTCCTGTATTTACACAACTTTTAAACTCCATGAGTTGTAATCACTGTATAGATCCTGAGTGTTTAAAAGGGTGTCCTACAAATTCTTATATAAAGATAGACGAAACAGGTATAGTTGTTCATGATGATGATGTTTGCATAGGTTGTCAGTATTGTACATGGAATTGTCCTTATGGTGTGCCAGTTTTTCATGAAGAAAGAAGTATAGTTACTAAATGTCATATGTGTCATGAACGTCTTGAAGTTGGTCAATCCCCTGCTTGTGTACAGGCATGCCCAGCAGGTGCGATAGAGATAGAAGCTGTTAATATACAAGAATGGTTACAAAAAGATATAGATGAAAATGCAAATATGCCATTTTTACCTGATGCTCGCATAACTAACTCTACAACAAGATATACTCTTCCTGATAATTTACCTCAAGATATGAAAGAGATGGATGAACATATATTAAAACCTGCTCATAAAGAGATACCTTTAGTCTTTATGACTGTTTTAACTCAGATATCTCTGGGTGGTTTTTTAGCTTTATTTTTAGGTGACTTTATGAGCTTGTTTGGATTTGAGTCTACTAACTGGATTATGGCTCTTCTTGTTATGATACCATCTGCTATCGGATTGCCGCTTTCAGCATTACATCTTGGTCGTCCATTTTTAGCGATGACTGCCATGAAAAATATAAAAACATCATGGCTTTCTCGTGAAGCATTGGCTCTTGGGATATTTACAGGTATGATGGTTTTAGTTGTGGCGGCTTATCTATTTGATATAAATCAATTTTTAAGATTGGCGTTAGAGATAATTACACTTGGAAGTGGTCTTTATGGAATCTATGCGCAAAGTATGATATATCGTATAAGAGCACGTCCTTCATGGAATAGAGTTACAACAAACTACAAATTTTTTGGAGTAGCTTATATAGGTGTTATGTTATTAGCATTTTTAAGTTCTGTAGCTTCAGTTCATCAAGCAGTCATCCCTCTTACTACATTGTCAATGCTTGGAGCTTTAGCACAAATGTTCTTCTCATATGAAGATATTAGGACTTTAGATACGATAAAAGAAAATAGCTATCAACTTCAAAGAACTAAAAAACTTTTAAATGAAAATTTTAAAACTATAAAAGAGTATCGTTTTATCTCTTTAATCTTTGGTGGAGTTTTTATGCCATTATTGGCGTTAGTGTTCTCGAGTGTATCGCTAAGTGCTACATCAGTGGTTCTTTTTTTGGCGATATGTGTAGTTTTTGTTAGTGAACTATCAGATAGATTTTTATTTTATACAACAGTTGTACCTCTTGGTATGGCTGGTGGATTTTTTGTTGGAAAACAAAGGGGATAAAAGATGCAAATAAAAGCAAACTTAGTAAATATTAGAGATAAAGAGATTGTAGCATCTCTTGTTAGTATAGAAGATGGAGTTATATCATCTATAAAAAAGATAGATGAAAAGTGTGATACTTATATATTGCCAGGTTTTATAGATGCTCATATACATATAGAGAGTTCTATGTTGATTCCTAGTGAATTTGCCCGTTTAGCAGTTCGGCATGGAAGTGTGGCAACTGTTAGTGACCCGCATGAGATAGCTAATGTTTTTGGTGTTGATGGTGTTACATTTATGTTAGAAAATGCATCTCAAACAAAGTTTAAGTTTTTTTTCGGAGCTTCACCTTGTGTCCCTGCAACTCCATTTGAAACAAGTGGTGCATCTTTGAGTTTAGAAGATGTTAAAGTTTTACTTCAAAATCCAAAGATAAAATTTTTAAGTGAAGTTATGAATTTTCCTGGAGTTATCGCAAATGATAAAGATATGTTGGATAAGATTCAGGCTGCAAAAGATGTTAATAAACCAGTTGATGGACATGCTCCAGGTTTAATGGGTGATGAGTTAAGTATATATATAAATAGTGGAATATCTACTGATCATGAAGCTTTTAGTTATGAAGAGGGTTTAGAAAAACTTCAAAAAGGTATGAAAATTTTAGTAAGAGAAGGCTCAGCAGCTAAAAATTTTGATGCTTTACATAAACTTATAGATATATATCATAAAGATATGATGTTTTGTAGTGATGATAGACATCCAAATGACCTTCTAAAAGGTCATATAAATGAGATGGTAATTAGAGCTATCTCACTTGGACACAATCTGTTTGATGTTTTAGAGATGGCTTGTCTTAATCCTATAGAACATTATGATTTAGAGGTTGGAAGTTTAAGAGTTGGAGATAGTGCTGATTTTATAGAAGTGAGTGATCTTAAAAATTTTTCTATCCTTAAAACAATTATAAATGGTGATATAGTAGCTGAATATGGGGAAACAAACTTAGGTTCAGTTAGCTCAAGTAAGATAAATAACTTTCATGCGAAGCCAAAAACTTCAGCAGATTTTTTCTTACCAAAATGTGAAAATTTAGAAGTTATTCAAGTAGTAGATCATGAACTTATGACTTACGAAAAGATTGTACATAATGGTGAAGATAAAGATATCTTAAAAATAGCAGTAATTAATAGATATGAAGATACTACTATCAAAGGTATAGCTCATGTAAAAGGTTTTGGATTAAAATCTGGGGCTATAGCGTCAAGTGTAGCCCATGATTCACATAATATTATAGTTGTAGGGTGTAGTGATGAAGCTATGGCAAAAGCGACGAATCTTCTTATCGATGCAAAGGGTGGAGTTTGTGCTGTTGATACGAAACAAGAGTTTATATTACCTCTTGAAATAGGCGGCATTATGAGTAGTGAAGATGGTTTTGAAGTTGCACAAAAGTATGAAGCTATAGATCAGTTTGTAAAAACTTCTCTTGGTTCAGGATTGAGTGCTCCTTTTATGACATTATCATTTATGGCATTATTGGTAATACCAGAGATAAAATTAAGTGACAAAGGCCTTTTTGACGGAAGAAGTTTTCACTTTATCGCACCATGTAAAGGGTAAAGTTATGAATTTGTTTAAATTAAAAGAGAACAATACAGATGTAAAAACAGAAATGATAGCTGGATTTACAACATTTATGGCTATGTTATATATTATACCTGTTAATGCTTTTATACTAAGTACAACAGGTATGCCTTATGAGGCTTTGGTTACAGCGACTATATTTATGACTGTTTTTGCAACGGTTTTAAATGGTTTATGGGCAAATACTCCTATTGCCATGAGTGTTGGAATGGGCATAAATGCATATTTTAGTTTTGGGCTTGTAAAGGGGATGGGTATCCCATGGCAAAGTGCATTGGGTATCGTTTTTTTATCTGGTGTTATGTATGTACTTATAAGTATAACACCAATTAGAAAATGGCTTATAGAGACTATCCCTTTAGATATTAAACGTGCTGTCAGTGCAGGTATAGGTGCTTTTATCGCACTTATAGCTTTAGAACAAACAAAGATTATAGTGGCAAATGAATCAACTTTGGTTGCTCTAGGAAATTTTAAAGATAGTGGGGTGTTACTTGCATTATTAGGTCTTGTTTTAGCTATATTTTTTAGTATAAAACGTTATAAAGGTGCTTTTATATTTTCTATATTGATTACTACTGTAGTTGCTTGGATAAGTGGATTGGCATCTGTACCACAAGAGTTTATTTCCATGCCTGCTTCTATGGCACCTATCGCTTTTGAGTTAGATATAAGTTCAGCATTTAAACTATCTTTTATTCCATTGATATTGATTTTTTTGTTAACAGACCTTTTTGATACTTTAGGAACACTAGCAGGTGTTGGAATGCGTGCAAAACTTTTTGAAAATGAGAGTGGTTCAAAAGATTTACAAAAAACTATAGAAGCCGATGCTGTAGCGACTATGCTTAGTGGAGTTGCTGGAGTTACTAGTACAACTTCGTTTATAGAAAGTGCTGCTGGAGTTGAGGAGGGTGGTCGTACAGGTTTAACTGCTGTAACTGTAGGGGTTCTTTTCTTATTGCCTCTCTTTTTACTTCCTTTTTTTAAGTCTATACCATCAAATGCGATTTATCCTATTTTAGTTGTTATAGGTATAATGATGTTTAGTGAGATACAAAATATTAATTTTTCAGATGATGCAACAAAGTATGCAACATTTTTTATAGTGATGGGTATGCCTTTGACATACTCTATCACTGATGGGTTATTGCTTGGAGCACTGGTTTATATCTTAGTGCATCTTATTCAAGGAAAAGTAAAAGAGATTTCACCTGCCATGCTTATTTTAGCTATTGCTGCAGTTGCAATTTTCTTTTTATTATAAAGGAGTACGTATTGGCTATTTTTGAGGTAGATGAGTTTGATATAGATGAGGTTTTAGAAACAGAGTTTTCTAAAAATAATATAGTGATTTTAAAGTTTTCTTCTGTTTATTGTGATGCCTGTATGGCACTTGATTTTGAGTTAGAAGAGTTATTGGAAAAGTTAAAAAATATCTCTATTTTAGAGATAGATTGCAATACTTCTGAAGAGTTGACAAGTAGATATGATATAGTTGAAGTTCCAACAATGATGATATATAAAGATCAAAATAGTTTGATATATACTGGAGTTGGTGTTAGGTTGGCACCAGATATAGAGTCTATAATCTTAGAATCTGTAAAATAAGATGAAGAGTGAGCATTTATGATAGGTAAGATAAAAGATTTTTTAGGTTTAGATATAAAAGAGAAAAAGTATAAACTTTCTCATGATGATACATTTGGTATGATAAGTGATGAAAAGAAACCAGATAAATGGGTTTTTTCCACTTGTGGATATTGTGGAGTTGGGTGTGGACTCTATATTGGCGTTAGAGATGGTAAAGCAGTATATACCAAGGGTAATCCTAAGCATTTTGTAAATAAAGGTACTCTTTGTCCAAAAGGTCTTAGTGAACATCAGATGATAAACTCCCCACATAGGATAAAAACACCTATGATAAGAAAAGATGGTGAGCTAAAACCTGTATTTTGGGATGAAGCATTTAAAAAAGTAAGCGATGAATTTAAAAGAATTCAAAAGGAGCATGGAAATCAAGCTGTTTCAGTTATAAGTACAGGTCAGTTTTTAACAGAGGAATTTTATACTCTTGGCAAGTTTGTTCAGCTTGGTTTACAAACAAATAATTATGATGGAAACACTACTCTTTGTATGGCTTCAGCAGTTATGGGATACAAACAGTCTTTAGGTAGTGATGGTGCAACAAGTTCGTATGAGGATTTTGAAAAAGCAGATACTATCTTTTTGATAGGTGCAAATATTGCAGATAATCACCCTATACTTACATTGCATATAAATAAAAATCAAAATCCAAAGAAAAAAGTGATAGTGATAGACCCTAGAGCCTCAAAAACTTCACAGATGGCAGATCTTTATGTCCCTATAAAACCACGTACCGATCTAGCACTTTTTAATGGTTTAGCTTACATAGTTATAGAACAGGGTTGGGAAGATGAAGCTTATATAAAGGCAAATACCAACGGATACAAAGAGTTAAAAAAACATCTTCAAGATTATCCACCACAAGAGGTGGCAAATATCACAGGTATAGATGTTAAAACTCTTTATGAACTAGCTCGTCAGTTTGTGGCACAAGATGCTGTTTTATCTGCATGGACTATGGGTGTAAACCAATCATTTATGGGAACAGATACAGTTAGCTCTATCATAAACCTACACCTTTTAACGGGTCATATAGGTCGTGAAGGTGCTGGTCCTTTTAGTATCACAGGTCAGTGTAATGCTATGGGGACACGTGAGGTTGGTTTTACTTCTAGTTTACCAGGGTATAGAAACTTTGGAGATGAAAAAGCACTTCAAGAGTATGCAAAGATAGTTGGTGTTTCTGAAGATATTATACCTCGTCAAAGGGGTTATAAGTATGCAGAGATTATAGATGCTATAGATAGAGGTGAGATAAAGGCTCTTTGGATAACAGCAACAAATCCACTTGTAAGTTTTGTAAACCAAGATAAACTTAGAAAAACATTGGCAAAGCTTGATATCCTAGTGGTTCAAGATGCTTTTATGGGAGATACTGCCCAGATAGCTGATGTGATCTTCTCTGCTGCTACATGGGGTGAAAAAGAGGGGGTATATACAAACTCAGAACGTCGTTGTAACAAGGCAAACAAAGCAGTAGAACCTTTAGGGGATACAAAAGGTGATTTTGATATAGTTTTAGAGTTTTCAAAATACTTTGATGGTGTTCATGATATGCTGTTTAAAGGCTGGAATGAACCTCGTGATGCTTTTGAGGAATGGAGAAAGGTATCAAAAGGTCAGTTGTGTGACTACAGTGGTATGACATATGAACTTATAGAGGAGCATAGTGGTATACAATGGCCATGTAACCAAGAGCATCCTCTAGGTACAAAAAGATTATACTCACCAGATATACCTTTTAGAACAAAAGATAAAAAAGCAAATCTTCTTTGTCTTGAGTGGCACCCTATGGCAGAGCCTATATCTCCAGAGTTCCCTGTGATACTAAATACTGGTCGTACAGTTGAGCAGTGGCATACAAGAACAAAAACAAGAGCTATAGATATACTAGATAACCTTGCACCAGAAGCTTGGGTAGACCTAAGTCCAAAAGATGCAGCAAAGTTAAAAGTGAAGTCTGGAGATAGGATGAGTTTATCATCCCCTCGTGGTCGTGTTGATGATGTAGTGGTTAGGGTAACGGGAAGTGTAAGAGAAGGGACAGTCTTTGTACCTTTTCATTTCAATGAGCAACTTGTAAACACACTAACAAATGAAAGCTTTTGTCCAAAATCTGGCGAACCAAACTTTAAACAAACAGCAATACAGCTACATTCAGAGGAAGTTCCTGAAGGATTGGCGTTAGAAGAGGAAGAGGTGAGTGGTGCGATAGCTCATCATAAAGTTGTTTATGAAGGTGTGTCTATAAAAGAGATGGAGAAAGTTGCAACAGTAAAATAGAAAATTTAATTATTGTGTATAAAAAATAATCAAAAAAGTGCTAGTTAGTGATTAAAAAATAGGTAAAATATCTATATCAAAACTTAATTATATGGA